>ERZ791785.774-NODE-774-length-22551-cov-3.413318_pt1 | contig 22551 bp, 23 predicted proteins | sample MGYA00509947_ERZ791785 | MGnify/ENA primary metagenome ERZ791785 (study PRJEB30046, sample SAMN00791982) | human gut metagenome | study: EMG produced TPA metagenomics assembly of the A metagenome-wide association study of gut microbiota in type 2...
CACTCTTAGCTGTGGTGAATTTTTTAGTCCAGCCAGCACTCCAGCAGATTTTAGAAATGTGACACCTATGGTATTCATGGAAGCATTATATAAAGCACAAACTGTTTTATTAGAGCCATTACATGAGTTTGAGTTAAAGATTCCTCAAAATGCTTTAAGCAAAGCGGTATGGGATTTAGAAACTATGAGGGCAACCTTTGATAATCCTATTGTTATAGGGGATGAATTCTCAATAAAGGGATTAATTCCAGTAGAAAATTCAAAAGAATATAAAATGAAAATAGCTTCATATACAGAAGGTAGAGGAATGTTTGTGACAAAATTTTATGGGTATAAGGAAGCTTCAGCTGAATTTTCAAAAGCACGCAAAAAAACAACGTATGATCCATTGAATAAAAAAGAGTATTTGCTTCATAAACTAAACGCAATTAGAGATTAAATTTAAATAGATAAGTTAAATTTTTATATGTAGGATTTAAATATAAGACATTCAAAGCCTAAAAGTAAAGGAAGGGTCGTCTGAAGAAGATGAAGACCCTTCCTTTTTTCATGTTACTATGCTTAATTGTAAGTGCTTGAAATTTGTAATATAATGTAAATAAAGTTTTTAATAATAAGGGGACGGCACAAATGAAAATCGACTTTAAAATAACAAAAGATGACTATATAAGCTTCAATTTACATCATTTAGAAAACTCGAAATCACAGAAAAGTACATTTAACATACTTAGATATGCTGTACCCATAATACTTTCTATACCAATCTACTTTACAGGAACGGGGATATTTAATCAACCGAGTATATATTGGATTATAGTAGCGATAGTTTTTTTAGTCATTTGGATTTTAACATATCCTAAGCAATACAAAAAATTAGTAGCTAAAGAAACTGATAAACTCATAAGTTAAGGAGATAATTCATCAATATTTGGAAGTAAGACTTTAGAAATTATTGATGGGACAATAGTAGTAAAAGGGGATTCTATATCAGAAACAGTATCGTTAGAAAGTATAAAAGATGTAAAAGTTTACGAAGATATGATCCTTATATATAAGTGGATTTGTAGCTCATATAATTCCAAGGAGATATTTAGATAAAGAAATAGAGAAAGAACTTATGAAAGAGCTTAAAAAATATAAGGCTTTAGAACAATTAAAGTAAAACGTGCTCCTTTGGAGGTGTAACGGAGAACCATATCATAAGTAAGAGGTTAGAGTTTTAAAAGAAAAAAGGATGAATATTGTATTCATCCTTTTTTTATTTAGCAAATTTAAGAGTTGTATATTAATAGAAATTAAAAAATTTAATTACATAAAAAGATTAAAAAATTTTAATTTAACTCTAATTTTGTATTTATGAAAAATAAAACTCAATGCTATATAATTAGATTAAAGATTTAATTAAGGAGAAAAAATGGATAATTATATAGAAAAAATAATGGAAATAATAAATAAAAATAAAAAAAAATTAATAATAACAACTTCTATATGTGTATTTTCTGTAGTGGGATTAGGTTTAGCAGGAGCTACATTAACATATAATAAAGCTAAGTCTAATATAAACTATACAACTGAGCAGGTTAAGGAAATAGCACTTGGAGCAGTTAAAGGAGATGTAGTAGGTATTAGAAAGAAAATAGAATTAGATACTTGTAGTTTTGAATATGAAGTGAAAATAAAAGATGAAAATAATATTCTTAGAGAAGTTACAGTAGATACAAATTTAGGTGTTATTACAGAAATAGATAATTATTTTGATTAAATACTTTAAAAATATAATTACGCATAAGTAACAAATTATAAAGGAATGATTATAGTGAAGAAAATATTGATGGTTGAGGATGAAACTAGTATTTCTGATTTTATAAAAGGAGAATTAGAATATGAGGGATATAGTGTCTGTATTAAAGAGGATGGAAGAGAAGGGTTAGAAGAAGCTCTAAAAAATGAATATGATCTTATAATATTAGACATTATGCTTCCTTCAATGAATGGATTTGAAATATGCAGAAGAATCAAAAAAGTAAAAATCACTCCAATAATAATGCTTAGTGCGAGGGATAGTGTAATGGATAAAGTGAATGGTCTTCAGATTGGAGCGGATGATTATATACCAAAGCCTTTTGCTATAGAAGAATTGCTTGCACGTATTGAAGTAGTTTTTAGAAGACAAGATAATACAAATAATTCTATAGTTAAGTTTAAGGATATTGTAATTGATAGAAGATCAAGGGTAGTTAAGAAAAATAATAATGAGATAAACTTAACCAATAAAGAGTACGAGTTATTAATGATATTAATAGATAATAAGGATAAAGTAGTTACAAGAGAAGAGTTACTAGACCAAATTTGGGGTTATGGATATGAACCTGAAACTAATGTCACAGATGTATATATTAGATACTTGAGGTCTAAGCTAGATAATAAAAATAAGGAAGAATATATTCAGACAGTTAGATCAGTTGGCTACATTATGAGGAGTTAGATATGAAGACTAAAAAAATACCTATATTTTTAGAAGTTACAAGAAACTCTTTTTTTATAATTATTTTAATTTTAATTATATATACAGTTAGTCAATTGGTCACATTTTGGATGTTTACAGATGAATACGAAAGAGACTTACTACAAGATAGATATGAAGAGGTAGTAAACTTATCTAAGAATATTAATGTAGAGTTCTCTAAAAAAGGATTTTATGAATATCTGCAAGAATTAAGTGAAGGTGAGAATGATGAATATATTAGAATTTATTCATCAGATAGAATTTATTATGAATCTCCGTCAGAAATATGGAGTGGTATTAGCCTAGATAATGCAGGTAAAGATACTGAAATAAAAATAAAAATTTTTGACTTTGAAATATATAACTTGATAACAGGACCACTAGAAATAGGTGATTCTAAATATACAATACAAATAATTAGAGAAGATGATATATTTGATGAATTTATTACTAATTCTTTGCCAATCTTGGTATTAACCTCTATTCTAGGTTTAGTATTAAGTGGTGTTGGAGCTACGTATGTTTCTAAGAATTTTATAAACAGACTTAGAAAGCTTATAACAACTATGAATGAAATAAAGGAAAAAGGAATTGACAAAAGAGCTGAAATATCAGAACTAAATGATGAAATAGATAAAGTAAATATAGTGTTTAACTCTATGATGGATGAGTTAGAAGAGGCATTTCATGAGCAAAGTAGATTTGTAGCAGATGCATCACATGAATTAAAAACTCCTCTAACAGCACTTAATGGACATTTAAGTATGCTTAAGAGATGGGGTAAAAATGACGAAGAACGTCTAGAAAAATCGTTAGATATATGCTTGAGTGAAGTTGAAAGATTAACAAAGATAGTAAATGATATGCTAACTTTATCTAGACTAGAAAAAGTAGATATAGATTTAGAAAAATTGAATGGAATTGAACCAAAAATAATAATTGATGAAGTAATAGAGCAATATAAAATTTTAAATCCAGATGTAAATTATATAACTAATATTGATGAAAATATAAAAGTAAAAATTGACCCTAATGATTTAAAACAACTATTAATTATATTTATTGATAACTCAATTAAATACAACGATAAGAATAATATAGAAATTAAAATAAATTTTAAAAAAGTATCAAACAAAATGCAACTTGAAGTTATTGATAATGGTATGGGTATACCAAAGGAGGAAATTAATAATGTTATGAAGAGATTCTATAAAGTTGATAAATCTAGGTTGCATAATAGTTCTTTTGGAATTGGTCTATCTATTGCAAATAGAATAGTTAAAATTTATAATGGAGAGATTTTTATAAGTAGCGAGTTAGGTAAATATACTAAAGTAACTGTAAATTTTTAATCTGATGAAATACAAGTTTAAAATTTTATTGAGTTTATAAATAATTTTATATAGTAAGAAGAAAACGAGGAGGATTAAATAACTATGAAATCGAAAAAATACGTAATATTAGGTGTAGGAATAATAGCTGTGATTGGATTAGCAGTTGGTGCATATTATGTATCACAAAATTCAGTAAGTAATGAAAAACTAGTAACACCAGAAGAAGCAAAATCAATAATGCTAGATAAGGTACCAGGAGCAAAAGTTTTAGAGCTTTCATATGATGGGGATGAAAAAACTCCTAAATATGATGGAACTTTAATAAAAGATAAATACGAGTATGAAGTGGATGTAGATGCAAAAACTGGACAAGTAATTAAGTTTGAAAAAGAAAATATGTTGACATCTAATGGTGATGAGAATATAAATAATGAATCAACAACTAATCAACAAAGCACTACACAACAAAATTCTACACAAAATAATAATACAAGTGCAAATAATAACGTAAATAATAATATAAGCAGAAATAACAATGCAAGTACAACTAAGAATGGTTATATAGGAGAATCAAAGGCAAAATCAATAATGTTGAATAAAGTTCCTGGAGCTAAAATAAATAAATTTTATCTTGATAATGATGCAACACCAGAATATGAAGGAGAACTTATAAAAGATGGTTATGAGTATGATATATCAGTAGATGCAAAAACAGGTGAAATAAGAGAGTTTAGCAAAGAACGTATAGAAGCATATGATGATGACAGATATGACCATGACGATGATAGATACGACGACTAAGTTTTAAATAAAAGTGAAATATTTTATATTTAAATAAAAAAGTGTAGAAAAATAGATAAAGCTTCTATTTTTCTACACTTTTGCTATATATAAAAATTATTATTTTTTAAATATTCCAAATGGTTTACCAACTGGTAAGAATACTCTTCCGAAGTGAGTATTTAATACTGCAGCACCACATCCATAGAATGAAACTATAGCTATAGCTAATTCAGAGTAAGCAGCTAACATATGAGTTGCATGCTCCATTATTCCGAATGAAGTTAATGTTAATCCTATGAATAAGAAGTCTATAAGAACAAATATAGTGAATAATACTTTATGAGTTTCCATAGCTCCTATAGTCATGAATATAGTGAATATTAGGTATCCTAAGTAAGCGAATCCTAATTGTTTTGTATCACAAGCAGCAGCTAATTTTTCTCCGAACACACCGTTTTGCATTAACCAAGTGAATCCTACTGCATACCAGAAGAATGCATAAGCACCGAATGCAGTTGCACCGAATGTATTGTTGTGTTTGAAATCATTTATTGATGCCATTAATTGAGCACTTGCTCCTAAGAATATAGCCCATGGGAAAACTAGAGATACACCATTAGTTAATCCAAGTTTTTGAGATGAAGCTACTAATGTTATTATTGCTAATCCGAAAAGTCCTAATGCTGAAGGATCAGCAGTTACAACTTTAACTTTTGTTTCGTTATTCATCGTGAAACCTCCTATAAAATATATTAATAATGTATTTTGTATACAATCACTAATATATAATACCAAAAAATTTGATTTAGGTATATAAAAAATATAAAATAGTTAATAATTGGTGAAAAAGAAATATTTTTAGATAGGAGTGATTAATATGAAATACAAAGTTGATATAGAAGCAACAAAATCTTACTTGGATATATACAACGAGCATTGCCAATGTATGTACTGTAATAATTACTTAAAAACTTTTGAAAGTACATATCCAAAAGCAGCAAAAGAATTACAACAGTTAGGTATTAATATAGATTATCCATTGGAGATAATTGATTTTTGCTGGAATGAAAATGAAGATAAGCGTATCTATGAAAGTTATTATTCAGTTAAGGGTGAATTATTCGAGGACAAAACTGTGCTATATGATGAAGATGCAGTTATAACATTATATAGATATGATACCGATGCACGTATTTATGCAAACACAGGTATGGAAAAACCTTATTTTATTGCTAAAGTAACAAATGTTGAATTACCGTGGGTATTAGAGGAACAACCATTTGATTAATCTAAAAAGGGCCTAAAAAGCCCTTTTTAAGATAGGATGCTATTTCTATATTGTTTAGGTGATGTTCCTGTTTCTTTTTTAAATAATGTATAAAAATAAGAAGTATTATTTAATCCAATCAAATCTCCGATTTCGGCAATAGATAAATCTGTAACTTTCAATAATTCTAATGATGTTTCAATTCTCTTTTTATTGATGTATGTAATAATGTTCATCCCCATTTCCTTTTTAAATAATCGTGTAAGATAGTCTGAAGACAAACCAATTTTGCTAGATACTTTCTTTACCGTAAGATTAGACGATAAATTTAAATTAATAAAAGTAACAGCTTCTTTTACAGTATAAGAAAGTTGTGGTAGAGAATATTTTTTTGTTAATAGACAATAAGAACGTATCATTTCGTATGGAAAACTGTCTAAAGCCTCAAATGAGGCAGCGTGTTCTATTTTTTTTGCCCATTTTCTCGATAATTCATCTAAATATATAGGAGGGACACCCCCTATATGTGAAGCTTTGCGAAATAATGTATTTCCGCTAAGTAAAAGATTTTTAATTTCCCTTATTGAGTGGGAGGAATTACTAAATTCAATAATTTTTACAGGATATTTCTCAAAATAATTTTGAGCTCTATTAATATCTCCACTTGTAATATAAGATAGAAGTTTATCTTCTGATAAATAGCGATCTTCAAGAACTTTATACATTGAAGTTCGATTTATATCTTGGACAAAAATATCATAACTTGAATCTTGTTTAGACAGAATACTCAAATCTAAGGTATTTACTATAGGCAATTCAGAGTTTTTAGTAAAGTGCTCATTTATAGTATATAAAATTTCAAAAACTTCAGCAGAATCAATAGATGGGATTGATTGATAGTAAAGTTTCAATTTAGCAGCGTAATCCAAGCTTAATTGTAATTTACTTATAATTTCATATACGATATTACCTCTGACTGGATTTTCTAAAAATGGTCCAATCATAATATGTTCATCTTCTTCTTTTGAAATGCATAATGCATAATATTGAGTATTAAATGGAGTAATTATATTTGTGATTATAGAATTTTCACATTGATTAAGATAAGTATTTAAACATTTTGCAAGATAATAATTAATCATAGAAGAAAAATCGGAATAGCCTTCAAGAGCGATATCGTCTAATAAAGATTTTTTTAATCGCCTTACTTTTACAGAAATACATTTTGATAATAGTTTAATAGTAAAATCTAGAGTATCTGATTGCATAAAATAATCTCCTTTATAATAATTTTAGTAAGTTTAAAATTTAAAAGTATATGAGAATATTATAAACATATTTTGTAATTATAAAAACAACTTTTTAGATATTAATTTTTATTTAAAAAACAAAAAATAAGATAAATGTTAAAATTAATACCACACAAAAAGTCGGATATATTGATTAAAAAAACGGATATCTTAAGTTACAAAAACGTTTTCTGTGATATAATTAACATACTATGTAAAAATCAATAATACATAATGAAAAAATTAAATGCTATAGTTATTACTTGTGGCATGAAAATGGGATTTTCTAACTTTGATTTGGTTGGAAAAATGTATTTAATTTTAACATTTATTATAATGAGGGGAGAATATATATAATGAGACAAATATATAATTTCAACACAAAATGGGGATTTTCTAAAGAAGCATTAGAAGCTCCAACTACAATGCCTGAAAGATGGAACTGGGTTAATATACCACACACTTGGAACAATATAGACGGACAAGATGGTGGAAATGACCTTTATAGAGGGACTGCTTTCTATGCAAAAGAACTTGAAAAAATAGATTTACCAAAGGCTGATAGATATTTCTTAGAAATACAAGGGGCAAATTCTTCAGCTATTTTATATATTAATGGTAAAAAATTAGCTAACCATGATGGTGGATACTCAACTTGGAGAGTTGATATAACAGATGCATTAGAAGACAAAAACTTATTCGTATTTGAAGTAGACAATTCACAAAACGATAGAGTTTACCCACAAAATGCGGACTTTACTTTCTATGGTGGTATATACAGAGATTTAAACATAATCGCAGTAAGTGAATCACACTTTGATTTAGAATACTACGGAACTCCTGGTATAAAAGTTACACCAGAGGTAGTAGGAAAAGATGCTAAAGTTGAAGTTGAGGTATTCGTTAAAAATGAAAAAGAAACTCAAAAATTAGTATACACATTAAAAGATGCAGAAGGAAATGTTGTTGCAGAAAAAGAAACTCCAGCATCAGAAACAGTAGCATCTTTCGAAATAGAAAACGTACATTTATGGCATGGTAAAAAAGACCCATATCTATACACTGCAGAAGTTTGTTTAAAAGATGAAGAAGAAGTTTTAGACAACGTAAGTGCTAGATTTGGATGCCGTACTTTCGAAATACATCCAGAAAACGGATTTATATTAAATGGGGAAGAATATCCATTAAGGGGTGTATCTCGTCACCAAGATAGATGGGGAATAGGGAATGCATTACTTAAAGAACATCATGATGAAGATATGGATTTAATATGTGAATTAGGAGCAACTACAATAAGACTTGCCCACTATCAACATGACCAATACTTCTATGATTTATGTGATGAAAGAGGTATTGTAGTATGGGCTGAAATACCATACATATCTACCCATATGCCAAATGGTAGAGAAAATACAATATCTCAAATGAAAGAATTAGTAGTTCAAAACTATAACCATCCATCAATAATTGTATGGGGATTATCAAACGAAATAACAATGCATGGTGATTCTGATGAAGATTTAAGAGAAAACCATGTAATATTAAATGACTTAGTTCACGAAATGGACAAAACTCGTTTAACAACTATGGCTTGTGTATCTATGTGTAGCATGGATGATCCATATGTTCAAATACCAGATACAGTTTCATATAACCATTACTTCGGATGGTATGGAGGAGATACTTCTCAAAATGGTCCTTGGTTTGATGAGTTCCATGCAAAATATCCAAACATACCAATAGGTTGTAGTGAATATGGTTGTGAAGCATTAAACTGGCATACTTCTGACCCACAACAAGGTGACTATACAGAAGAATATCAAGCATACTACCATGAAGAATTAATCAAACAATTCTACACAAGAAAATATATGTGGGCTACACATGTATGGAATATGTTTGACTTCGGTGCAGACTCAAGAAATGAAGGAGGGGAAAATGGACAAAACCACAAAGGTTTAATAACATTTGACCGTAAATATAAAAAGGACTCATTCTACGCTTACAAAGCTTGGTTATCAGATGAGCCATTTGTACACATATGCGGAAAAAGATATGTTGATAGAGTAGAAGAAACTACAAAAGTAACTGTTTACTCAAATCAACCAGAAGTAGAATTATTCGCTAATGGTGTAAGTTTAGGAAAACAAACTTGTCCAGAACACTTCTTCTACTTCGAAGTACCAAATACAGGAGAAACTACCTTAGTTGCTGTTGCTGGAGATTGCAAAGACGAAAGTTTCATAAGAAAAGTAGAAGTATTCAACGAAGAATATAGATTAAAAGAAAAAGGAGCAATATTAAACTGGTTCGATGTAACTGCACCAGAAGGATATTACTCTTTAAACAGCAAAATAGAAGATATAGTTAAATCTGAAGAAGGTGCTACAGTATTTAAAGAAGTTATGGTATCAGCTATGGGTAGTATGATGGGCGGAAATTCTGAAAAGTTTGATATGGCGCCAATGATGAAAATGTTAGGAAGTTTCACTGTTCTTAGATTAACATCACTTCTTGGAGCAACAAATGTAACTTTAACAAAAGAACAATTACTTGATATGAATGAAAAATTAAATGCAATTCCTGTAGTAGAATAATATAAAAAATAGTATAATAGGATAATAAAAAGACGGTCTTTTAGATCGTCTTTTTATTATTTGTAAATAAATAAAAATTTAAAAGAATTATTTTCAAAAAAACATAAGGTTTTTCTAAAAGAACATAGAATATATTAAGTAAAAAAAATACAGATTAATGATATAATAAACTATTGTAATATTAATTAAGTTGGATTTAATAATTGAAAGGAGTGTACTATGAAAAAATTATCAAAATTAATTGCTATATCTTTATGTATATTAATGATGACGGTATTATTTACAGGGTGTAGCAAAAAAGAACAAGAACAAATAAACTTTTTTAACTATGGTGAAAACATTGATGATGAAACAATAAAAGAATTTGAAAAAACATATAACATAAAAGTAAATATGGAGACTTTTGATGATATGGAGGCTATGTATCAAAAAATAAATAGTGGTGCTGGAAAATACGATGTTGTTTTAGTATCAGATGCATTAATGCCAAGAATGATTGAAAAAGGACTTGTACAAAAATTAAATAAAGACAATATACCAAATATATCTCAAATGGATAAACAATATCTAGATTTAGATATAGACCCAGGAAATCAATACTCAGTTCCGTACATGTTTGGAACAGTAGGTCTTATATATAATAAAGATGTAGTGAAAGAAAAAGTAGATAGTTGGGACATATTATGGGATGAAAAATATAAAGACCAAATATTTATGTTCGATACATACAGAGATACAATAGGAGTAGCATTAAAGAAATTAGGATATTCTTTAAACTCAACTAATAAAGATGAAATTAATGAAGCTAAAGAATTATTATTAAAACAAAGAAAATTAGTAAATCCAATATACGGAGTAGATAATGGAACTACAATGATACCTGCTGGCGAAACTAATATAAATATGATTTGGTCAGGTGAAGGTCTAAATCTTCAAGCTGAATATCCAAACTTAGTTTATGTTGTTCCAAAAGAGGGAGCAAACTTCTGGATTGATAGTTTATGTATAACTTCAAATGCTAAAAATGTAGATGGTGCTGAGAAATTTATAAATTTTGTAAGTGATAAAAAAAGTGCACTTAGAATAGCAGATGAAATAGGATATACAACACCAAATAAAGAAGCTAGATTAGAGCAACCAAAAGAAGTTCAAGACAATCCAAATGCATATATGACAAAAGAAATTATGGATAGATGCGAAATATACAAAGATTTCGATTTAAAAACTAAACAAATGTATGATGATGCATGGACTGCTATAAAAGTAGATTCAGAATAAAAAAGTTCTACATGAAACAATAGGCAAAAATATAAAACAGTATTGATTATCTAAGCAGATTTTCAATACTGTTTTTTAATTAAATAACTTCTTCTTCAGTTATTTCTTGTAAATATTCATCCATAGATTCACTAACTATTTTAGCTGAATTTACAGCTTGAATTACTGTACTAGCCCCAAGAACAACGTCCCCACATGCAAATACACCTTCTTTAGTAGTGTGACCTTTTTCGTCAGTTTCGATATGACCACGTTTAGTTGTATCAACACCTTTATTGTTTACAACAATAGTATTTTTAGGTGCTTGACTAACCGCAATTAATATAGAATCACATTCAAATAAGTATTCACTATCTGGAATCATACCAACTGTACTTTTTCCGTCGACTTCCTTTTTCTCGGTACGAGCAAGTATTATACCATCATCTACTATTTCAACTGGAGCCTCAAATGTTTTAAATAAAACACCTTCTTCTATAGCTTCAGAAATTTCATGTTTAGTCGCTGTCATATCTTCAAAATCACGTCTATAAGCAACATAAACTTCTTCGGCACCGTTTCTTTTTGCAGTTCTAGCAGCATCCATAGCCACATTTCCTGCTCCAATAACGACAACTTTTTTTCCTAAAGAGTAGTATTTAGGACTTTTTAAATAATCTATTGCATAATGAGAATGTCCAAAAGTTTCGCCTTTTATATCTAATTTTTTGGGATTCCATACGCCTGTACCTATGAATATAGATTTATATCCATCTTTGAATAATTTATTTAAGGTTATTACCGGACCGACTATTGAATTTATTTTTATTTTTACACCAAGATCTAAAAGGCGACTAACTAATAAATCTATTAATTCTCTAGATAATCTAAAATCAGGTATACCATAAGTTAAAACACCACCGATTTTTTCATTTTTTTCAAATATCGTTACGTCATATCCTTTTTTAGCAAGTTCAAAAGCAACTGTAAGCCCTGCAGGACCAGAACCTATTACAGCAACTTTTATACCATTACTTTCTGGTTTTATAAATTTAGTGTTTTTTAGATACTCTGTTGAAATTTCTTGTTCGATTGAATGGAAATGAACAGGTTCTTTTTTTATCCCTCTTATACAATTCCCCCTACATTGTTTTTCATGTGGACATACTATCGCACAAATTACAGATAGAGGATTGTTATTAAATAAAATTTCTCCTGCCTTTTCAATTTCACCGTTTTTATAGAGTTGAATTACTTGAGGAATAGGTGTATTTATAGGACAGTTTTTTTGACATCTGGCTTTCTTACAAAGCATACAATTTTCAGCTTCTTGTAAATTATTTATCACAGTAAACCTCCTTATTTCCGATTATAATATTAATATTATAGCAGAAATATACTGTGGAATGTATACAAAATGTTTTGATAGACAAATAAATAAAAAATAAAAGAATAAGTTGAAAAAAATACTAAATTGTATAATATTTTAAATTAAAAGACGTTATAACATTAAATTTATAACGCCTTTTAAATCAAAATATATTAAGTTCCACAATAAGTTTTATAATCACATTGGGATTTTGGAGCTGGTTTTGAATATTCTTTTTGGAAATCAGAATGCTCAAAAGGATTAGCTAGAGCTTTTAGAAGATTATTCATTACAGAAAAATCACCATTTTCGGCAGCTGCTAAAGCCTCTTCAACTCTATGATTTCGAGGTATAACTGCAGGATTGGAATTTTTCATCAAATTAAAAACTTCTTCTTTTGATTTACCTTGAGATTTAATTCTATCTTGATATTTTTTATACCAAACAGAAAATTCATCTGTCACAAACATTCTACTTTTAGGAAAATCTTTAAAAGTTAATGCTAAAAAAGTATTTGTATAATCTTCTTTATATTTTTTCATCATATCTAATAACCCATTTAATAAAGATTCATCTTTTGAATCAGGTTCGAATATACCGATTTTTGAACACATTCCTAAAATGAGATTAGATATGGCAAAATCCGTAAATTTAGCTAAACAATCTTGTGCAATATCAATTGCCTTGTCTTCATCATCACTTATTAGAGGGAGTAGTGTTTCTGCAAATCTACATAGATTCCAACTAATCATAGCTATTTGGTTCTGATATGAATATCTTCCTTCAGTATCTATAGAACTAAAAACTGTTTTTGGATCATAAGTATCCATAAAAGCACAAGGACCATAGTCAATTGTTTCACCACAAATACTCATATTGTCTGTATTTAAAACACCATGTATAAAACCAACACATTGCCATTTTGCAACTAATGATGCTTGTAGTTTTAGCACTTCTTCTAAAAGAGAAACGTACTTATTTTGCTCATCAGATATAAAAGGAAAATGTCTTTTTATTGTATAATCGGCAAGTTGTTTTAATTTATCTTTATCAAGAAAATATGATGCAAACTCAAAAGTTCCAAAGCGGATATGACTAGATGCGACTCTTGTTAATATAGCACCTTGCTTAATTTCTTCTCGATATACATCTTCACCAGTAGATATAACAGAGAGACTTCTTGTAGTTGGAATTTTTAATCCATGCATTGCCTCGCTTATTATATATTCTCTCAACATTGGGCCGAGAACAGCACGACCATCGCCACCTCGAGAAAAAGGAGTTCTACCAGAACCTTTAAGCTGTATATCAAATCTTTGATTAGAAGGTGTAATTTGTTCTCCAATAAGCAAAGCACGACCATCACCTAGCATTGTAAAATGTCCGAATTGATGACCTGCATAAGCTTGAGATATATATGCCCCATCGTCAGCTTTTGTATTTCCAGAAAGAATAGAAATTCCTTTAGGTGATTTAAGAAATTCTAAACTTAATCCAAGAGATGATGCTAAGTTATTATTTAAAATAACAAGTTTTGGTGATTTTACAGGTTTCAAATTTACATGGCTGTAAAATTCTTTTGGCAAATTTATATATGAATTGTCAAAATTAAATCCAGTTTGAATATTTTTATCTATCATAAATCCAGCAGAGTAATTACAAAAATCACTCATAACCTCCTTTCATGATTAAATCCTTTTTAATAATATACCCATAAATCTAAGATAATAAATTTCTTTAAAGATATAAATTTTTATTAAATATAAAAAGTGTAAAAAAGTCAAATTTGAAAACTGTAAGGTGAAAAATATGTTTTAATTAGTTGTTTTATTAATTAAATATATAATTTATTTAAAAAAATATATAAATTAGAGTAAATAATACATATATTGAATTGTGAGAATTTTTAGATTATGCTATAATTTGGTAGGGGATTGATAAATAATAATAAAGAAAGGAAAAATAGGGGATGAATAATCAAAAACATGTACAAGAATTATCATCTGAAAGAACTGAGTTCAAAAGAGAAATCGGTGTTTTCGGAGGAGTAAGTATTATCGGCGGAATCATGATAGGTTCAGGTATATTCTATCTTGGTTCTTACGTATTACAAAGAACCAATTATAATTATGGCCTAGCAATTTTAGCTTGGGTTCTAGGAGGAATAATATCTCTATTCGGTGGATTATGTTATGCAGAATTAGGAGCAGCTATGCCTAAAGCAGGTGGTAGAATGGTATACCTAACAGAAGCATATCATCCATGTGTAGGATTCTTAGCAGGATTCTCAGACTGGTTAATAGGAGGACCAGGTTCAGTAGCAGCTCTGGCTATAGCGCTTCCAACTGCTCTTAAATCTTTTCTGGACCTTAATAATACAGGAATAAAAGTATTTGCAATCGTATTAATTATAGGATTAACTATTTATAATTGTTATGGTGTAAAATTATCATCAATTTTACAAAATATTTCTATGGTAGCAAAATTAGTACCAATTTTATTAATATTAGGTGGAGCATTATTATGTGGAAAAATTACTCCAGATTTAAGTATGGGAAATGAAATGGCATCTCATGGTACTGCAGGAACTATATCAATGCTTGCATTTGCAATTGTAGCATCATTGTGGGCTTATGAAGGATGGACTAATTTAAATACAGTAACAGAAGAAATTAAAAATCCTAAAAGAGATTTACCATTAGCATTAATAATAGGTATAGGTGGAATAACAGTACTTTATGCATTATTTAACTATGCTATATACAGAGTTTTACCTTATGAAACAGTAGTTGGAATGATTAAAGAAGAAAACTACTATTTAGGAACAGAAGTTGCTAAATTAATTTTTGGTAATGCAGGTGGTATGTTAGTTACTACAGCAATGGTAATAGCTATATTTGGTTCAGTAAATGGACTAGTATTAGCTCAACCTCGTATGTATTATGCAATGTCTAAAGAAGGTCACTTCTTTAAATCATTTGGGAAATTACATCCTAAATATAAAGTTCCTACAACTGCATTAATAGTTCAAGCAATAATCTCTATAATCTTAGTATTAATGAGAGATTTAGACCAATTAACTAACTTAGTTGTTTTCCAAACAATGTTATTTAACTTCTTGGTTGTTTTAGCTGTACCAATACTTCGTAAAAAAATGCCTGAAATAGAAAGAACATATAAAGTTTGGTTCTATCCAGTAAGTGTAATAATTACAGCGCTTATTTTCTTAGGATTAGTTATAAGTACATTCTTTGATGATCCAGTAAGTGCAGTAACTGGATTTATAGTTCCTGCTATAGGGGTTTTATTCTATTTATATTTTGATAAAAAGAATAAAAAAGAAGGACATACAGCATAATATTATAATTTCGAATTATATTAGATGAAATTATGGGGGAAAATTAAAATGAAAATAGCTTTATATAATGCAAAAGTTTATGTAGAAAGAGAAAGATTTGTAGAAGCTGTTTTAGTCGAAGATAGAAAAATCAAAACTATTGGAACTAATGAAGAAATTTTAGCAACTACAGATATTGATGAAAAAATAGATTGTGAAGGAAAAACTGTAATACCAGGATTAAACGATTCACATATGCACATATTTAACTTTGGTGAAAGAATGTGCCAAGTTAAAATAGGAGATTGCGAAAGCATCGACGAAATGATAGATAGATGTAAAAAATATATTGAAGAAAACCCAGATAGCGTAAAACACGGTTTATATGCTCAAGGATGGAATCAAGATTATTTTACAGATAGCGACAGAATACCAACTAGATTTGATTTAGATAAAATATCTACTGAAATACCTGTAGTTCTTGAAAGAATTTGTGGTCATATATTAACTACAAATACAAAAACTATAGAACTTTTAGGAATAGATGCAAATTCACCACAATATCCAGGTGGCACATTTGAAATAGGTGAAGATGGATATCCAAATGGAATTTTTGCTGAAAATGCTTGTAACTATGCTAAAAATGTAATTCCAAAAGCAGATATTGAACAAAGAAAGAAAATGTTCATAGAAGCAAGCGAATATGCTGCACAACATGGTATAACTACTGTTCAAAGTAATGACTTAGGAACAATAGTATTTGACTATCCAGCATATTTCAAATTCTTCAAAGACATCTATAATTCAGGAGAAGGAATTGTTCGTTACAGACATCAAATATCTTTTGAAACAGTAGAAGAATTCAAAGATTATATCGAAAATGGAGAATTTAAAAATGGAAAATATGATGAAGATTCTCTAATCCAACTTGGACCACTAAAATTATTCAAAGACGGAAGTTTAGGTGCAAGAACTGCCCTTGTCAGAGGTGGATATAAAGATGATCCAACAAATAACGGAATTGAATGGATGAGTGAAGAAGTTATGGATGAATTCTGCAAAGTGGCAAGTGATGCAGGAATCCAAGTTGCAACTCATGTTATAGGTGATGGTGCTATTGAAAAAACTATAGATAGCTATGAAAAAACATTTGGAGAAGAAGGCAATAAATTAAGACATACCCTAGTTCACTGTCAAATAACAGACAAAGCATTATTAGAAAGAATTGCGAAATTAGGAATAGTTGTAAGTTACCAACCGATATTCCTTGACTACGATATGCACATAGTTGAAAAAAGATGTGGTAAAGAATTAGCTTCTACTTCTTACGCATTCAAAACTTTAGGAGATTTAGGTGCAAAAATTGCTTATGGAACAGATTGTCCAGTTGAAGACTGCAATCCATTCCCTAACATATATAGCGCAGTAACTCGTAAAGATTCAAAAGGATTCCCAGAAGGCGGATTCTATCCAGAAGAATGTGTAGATGTTTATACAGCAATAGATGCATATACTGAAGGTAGCGCATATATGGAATTTATGGAAGGCAAAAAAGGTAGAATTAAACCTGGTCAACTTGCTGATATAGTAGTTCTTGATAATGATATATTTACTTGTGACCCTATGGAAATAAGAGATATATTACCTGTTATGACTATGATTGATGGTAAGATTGTTTATAAAAAATAATATAGATTAAATATAAAAAGACAATAAGTATTACAAACCATATGAAACGGATTGGATAACTTATTGTCTTCTTTATTTACAGTAAAAATTTATACTTAATAATTATTTTAAATTATCTATTATCAACTTTTTCTGGATATAAATCATGGTTCATCATTCTATGTTCAGCCATTTTTTCATATTTAGTTCCAGGTATTCCATAGTTGCAGTATGGGTCGATGCTGATTCCGCCTCTTGGAGTAAATTTACCCCATACCTCGATGTATTTTGGAGACATTAATTTTATTAAGTCTTTCATTATTATATTCATGCAATCTTCATGGAAATCCCCGTGGTTTCTAAAACTAAATAAATATAATTTTAGTGATTTACTTTCAACCATTTTTTCACCTGGAATGTAACTAATATATATAGTTGCGAAATCAGGTTGTCCTGTTATTGGACATAAACTTGTAAATTCAGGGCAGTTGAATTTAACAAAGTAATCATTGTTTGGATGTTTGTTATCGAATACTTCTAATATATCTGGATCATATCCGAATTTATATTTAGTTCCTTGATTCCCAAGTAAACTTAAACCTTCTAATTCTTTATTTTGTCTTCCTGTTTCTAACATATCTAAATTCCTTTCACTATTTATTAAGTTCTTCTTTTTGTTTTAAGTAAGTTTCTAAACCGTGTTGTCTAAGTTTGCATGAAGGGCATTCACCACATCCATCACCAATTATTCCATTGTAACAAGTAAGAGTTTTTTCTCTAACATATTCAAGTTTTCCGTATTTGTCAGCCAATTCCCAAGTTTGTGCTTTGTCTAGCCACATTAGAGGAGTATGCATTACAAAATCATAATCCATAGCTAAATTAGCAGTTACATTTAATGATTTCACAAATACATCTCTGCAATCAGGGTATCCGCTGAAGTCTGTTTCACATACACCTGTAACTATATGTCTAGCATTTTTAGTTTTAGCAAGTATAGCTGCGAAAGTTAAGAACACCATGTTGCGGCCTTCAACAAAAGTAGAAGGAAGTTCGCCGTCTTTTCCTTCTTCAATTTTTATATCGTCACGAGTTAACGCATTTGGTGCTAATTGATTAAGTAAATCCATATCTAATATATGATGTTCTACACCAAGCTCTTTAGCTATATTTTTTGCACATTCTATTTCTAATTTATGTTTTTGGTTATAGTTAAAAGTTACTGCAATAACTTTATCAAATCTTTCTAATGCCCAAAATAAGCAAGTAGTTGAATCTTGTCCGCCACTGAATACAACTACCGCATTGTTGTTACTATTATTATTCATGCTAATTCTCCTTTATTTTTTATTCCCTTTTGATTAACACCGTTCTTAATCCTAAACACCCTTCATATTAGGGTCCCAGATAACTTTATGTAGTTGGACCTGAAGTCTAACTTTGTTTAAATTTTTTTCTTTCATAAATTCAACAATATCCTCTAGTTTAATAGCACCGAAAACAGGGCTAAAATAAACTAAGCATTTATTCGTTAAATTGAATTTAGTAATTAATTCGTATGCTTCTTGAAGATCTTCATCACTTCCTAATACAAATTTATAAACATCTTTATTAGTAACATAATTGAGATTATCAAGCTTCATAAGATGAGTCATATTGCTAGAAGCTAGTTTATAATCCAGTATAAAAATTATATTAGGATACTTTTCTTTAAATGGAAGAATATCAATAGCACCATTTGTTTCTATATGAACCACAAGATTTTTATCATCATTTAATAATGATAAGACCTCGTCTATATTCTCTTGAAACAAAGGTTCACCACCTGTTAATGTTACGTTTGAAACGCCTGTACTTTTTATGTAATCGTAAATTTCGTGTGCAGATAAAACTTCTGTGATTTCACTTTTATCAAAAGAATAAGTAGTATCACACCATGAACATCTCAAATTGCAACCTTGGAATCTTATAAAAGTAGCGAGCTCACCAGCAGTAGGACCTTCACCATCTATCGACACAAATTTTTCTATAATATTAAACATCTTAATCCTCCGAATATGTACAGCTATTTGTTGGTGTTTCGAATAATTCCACTTCGCTAACATTTAGGCCCATATCTTTTAATTTATAAAAAATATCTCTACTCATTTCCTCCGCAGTAGGTCTATATGGAACTAACATAACTTTGAATGCATTTGGTAATTCGCTCAATTTTTGTGCTACCAAACGACCATCTTCATTATCCTCGATGACTAATTTATGGTCATATAAATCTTCTATTTCTTTTAATCTAGCTTTTATATTTCCGAAATCGTCAACCATTCCTCTAAGTTGTCCTTCTTGGTGAAGAGTTTCACTTTTAACTGAAACGATTAATTTATATCTATGGCCATGTATATTTGAGCATTTTCCGTTGTATCCACTCAAGTAATGTGCCATATCAAATTCAATTTGACTTTTTACTTTAAACATATTTACCTCCCAAAATACTTATGTTGATTAAAATATCAAAATTTTAGGCGTAATTTATGAAATAAAAAAAGGCTTATTTTTTTACACTATAAAACTAGTGCGAAAAAATAAACCTTTTTTCATTCAATAGCCTAGTTTTATTTATAGACAGGATGGTCTAAATGAACTGTCTTTCAATTTTTGATACCATAATACATTAACATAAAAAATTGGAAATGTAAAACATTTATTGGAAAAAATTTATATTGTATAATAAAAACAAGTGGTAAAAATATTAAATTAGAGGTGAAAAAATGAGATATGCACATACAACTATAATAGTAAGCGATATAGAAAAATCTATAAAATTTTATGAAGAAGTAGCTGGTATAACAATAAGAAATAGATTTAGCGCAGGTGTAAAAACATTAGCATTTTTATCTGATAAAGAAGGAGATACACAAATAGAACTTATACAAGATGAAAATGAAAAACCATACTCAGGTAGTGGTATATCACTAGGGTTTGCAGTAGAAAATGTAGAAGAATATATGGAAAAAATGAATTCAATGGGATATCAAACTACTGATATAATATCACCAAATCCAAAAACTAAATTTTTCTATGTAAATGATCCAGACGGACTAAAAATACAATTAATACAAATGGGATAGAACGGAGAAAATTATGACTAGAAAGATAGAAACACAAAGACCTTATAGACACTTTAAAGGAAAATTATATTACGTTCACAACATCGTTACACATACTGAAACAGAAGAAGTTCTAGTTTCATATCAAGCACTATACCCACCATATGGGATGTTTGTCAGACCTCTTGATATGTTTATGGAAGAAGTTGAAGATGGAAGAGAAGACAATATAACAAATCAAAAGTATAGATTTGAATTATATGATGTAAAATAATCAAACTGAAATCTCACCAAAGTTGAAAATAATGGAATAAAGTGCTATACTATTAGTAGCGTAAAAGCAGAAAATGGGGCATACCACCTTGGGTATGAAGCATTTTCTGCTTTTTTTGTTTTAAAATAAAATTTTAATTAGGGGGATAACAAAATGAACGCAAGTGTAGCAATTCAAGTATTACCAACATTACCAGATAAGGAGTTAGTTCCAGTAGTGGACAAAGTAATAGAATATATTCAAAGCCAAGGATTAAAAACAGTAGTTTCACCATTTGAAACAACAATAGAAGGCGATTATGATAAATTAATGGAAATCGTAAAACAATGTCAATATGTAGCTTGTGAAGCAGGTGCTCCAGGACTTATGACTTATGTAAAAATAAATTTCAATCCTGGTCCAGATGGAATTTTAACTATATCAGACAAAATCGACAAATACACTAAAAAGGATGGAGAATAGGCATGAGCATTATAGAAGACAGCAAAGAAATCTTTGAAAATATAAAAAAAGTTAGACCAGTTATGCATAACATATCTAATATAGTAACTGCAAATGATTGTGCAAATATAACACTAGCTTGTGGTGGCTCTCCAACTATGGCCGATGATCCTGACGAAGTTGAAGATATAACTTCTGCATGCAATGGTTTTGTATTAAATATGGGCAACACAGGTGGATTCATGGTAGAAACTATGCTTCGTGCAGGCAAAAAAAGCAACGAGGTAAATCATCCAACAGTATTAGATCCCGTTGGAGCAGGGGCAGCGAAAAGAAGAAATCAAGTTTTAGAAACTCTATTAAAAGAAATAAAATTCTCAGTAATTAGAGGAAATGTTTCAGAAATAAAATTTGCAGGAAGCAAAAGTTCAGGTGCAAAAGGTGTAGATGCTGCTGAAAGCGACAAAGTTACAGAAGAAAACTTAGATGAAATGGTGGCATATGCAAAAAATATAAGTGCAAAACTAGGTAGTGTAATAGCTATGAGTGGTGCAATAGATATAGTTGCAGATGAAAACACAGCTTATATAATAAGAAATGGACATAGCATGATGTCTGATATAACAGGAACAGGCTGTATGCTTAGTAGTGTAGTAGGTGTGTTTATATCAGCAAATCCAGATAATATATTAAAAGCAACAGCTGTAGCATTGAGCGCATATGGACTTGCAGGGGAATTAGCATATAAGAAAACCATGGAAATGGACGGTTATACTTCAACATTAAGAATGAATTTAATCGATTATATGGGTAAAATGAATGCAGAAATGTTACAAGAAGGAGCTAAAATTGAGGTTAGATAATTGGATAGATAAAAATAAAAAACTATTTATATTTGATATGGATGGTACCCTTTTGGATTCGATGGAATTCTGGCAAAACCTAGGCAGACAATATCTAGAAAGCAAAGGGAAAACTCCAGAAAATAACTTGGAAAAAATCATAGAATCTATGACACTTAAAGAATCTGCATCATATTTCAAAACAAAATACAACCTAGAAGAAGATGTAGAAACTATTATAAAACAAGTGTTGGATTTTATAGAAGATAAATATTTAAACGAAATCCCACTTAAAAAAGGTGTTAAAGAATTTTTGATAAAAGCACATTCTAACGGTTATAAAATGTGCATACTAACAACATCTGAAAAATCTCAAGCAATAGGCGCATTAAAGAGAACAGGTGTATTAGATTTATTTGATGCGGTTTATACAGATAGAGATTTTGATTTAAGTAAGAAAAATCCACAAATCTATATCAAAAC
>ERZ791785.780-NODE-780-length-22368-cov-3.348676_pt1 | contig 22368 bp, 26 predicted proteins | sample MGYA00509947_ERZ791785 | MGnify/ENA primary metagenome ERZ791785 (study PRJEB30046, sample SAMN00791982) | human gut metagenome | study: EMG produced TPA metagenomics assembly of the A metagenome-wide association study of gut microbiota in type 2...
TAAAAAAGGCCTTCGGACCCGTAGGCAACCGAAGGACGATCCATCAAAGATATTTTACAATTAGATATACTTTATGTCAAACCAATTTTAATATTAATCCCAATAAAGTTTGTAAAAATATCCTATATAAGGGAAACACTCTCCCCTATATAGGATACGCGTTATATTTTATTTGATACATATATAATATTAAAAAGGTTGAATATTTTAATTCATTAAAACAACAAGTTCTTTCACAATATCTTTTCATGATAAAGAGCTTTTAAAATACCATCCTGATCAAAATCATCTGTGATATAAGTTGCTTTTTCTTTTAAAACTTCTACAGCATTTCCCATCGCTATACCATGTCCTACTTCTCTAAACATCGCTTGATCATTATATCCATCACCAAAAGCATAAGCATTATCCTTATCAATATGGAAATAATCTAATAGATAGGCAATCGCACTGCCTTTATCAAATTCAATTGTTGAACAATCACAAGAACCCATTCCGCCATGATCATTAATAATTAAATCTTCTTTAAAGATTTCAACCATTGTTTGATAATGTTCTTGACTTTGATAAAACATATCAAATGTATAAAAATCTCCTTCTAAAGAATCAACAAGATGTTCAATACCATATTCCTTTTCTAAATCAACTTCTTGTTTTTGATCTAAATGATATTTTAAAGCTTTATCATCACTAACAAACATCGCCCCTAGTTTTCCTTGATCAAGCTTATGTACATAATAATCTAATTGTTCCTTAGTAAAAGCTCTACTATAAAGCTTCTTTCCTTCATAAAGAATATAACGTCCATTACAACTAATAATTCCACTAACAAGATTACCAAATAAACGTTTGGCATAAATGGAGCTCTTCCCGTACAAATAAAAGTCTTATATCCTTTTTCTTTTAATAAATGCAGTGCTTTTAAATTTGATTCTGTAATAACACCATGTTGTCCTAGTGTCCCGTCAATGTCAAAAAATAATATCTTATCCATATCTATTCTCCTTGAAAATGATACATCATAACACTTCCTGCCACAGCCACATTTAATGATTCAATGGTTGTAATTGGAATATAGGCAATTTGATCACAAATGTCGATAATCTCTTTTTCCATTCCATTCCCTTCATTTCCTAAAACATAGGCCATTTTTTCTTGTTTTTTAATTTCATGAATAGGCCTTCCATTTTCTAAAGCACTGCCTACAACACAGACACCTTTTTCTTTTAAAGCAGGAATAATTTCTTTTAAATTCCCATAAAGACAAGAAAGATGGAAGTGTGCTCCTTGCATTGATCGCAGTAATTTATCATTATAAAGATCCACACATTCATTAGATAAAATCACTTGATCTATGCCAAAAGCAAGTGCTGTACGAATAAGTGTTCCAATATTTCCAGGATCTTGTAGATAATCTAAAATCAAATATCTTTTTCCATCAACTAATTTCTTATCTTTTTGAATAAAACATCTTGCCATAATAGGTTGAGGTGTTTTAGTAAAAGCAAGTTTTTCCATAATTTCTTTAGATACCACTAAATTTTCTACACCTAAATCAACCGGTTCAGTTGAAATAATCAAATCTGTTTGTTTAGCTTTAATTGCTTCCTCTACTAAATGATTTGTTTCTACTAAATAATAATCTTTTCGATATTTCTTTTGTTTTAATTTTAATAATTCTTTAACCGTTTTATTTTGTATTGACGTAATCATATACCCACATCCTTTAATAATCTTTCTCTTTCTTTATAATCTGGCATTCTTTTTTCTATTTCATGATAGAATGCTTTTGAATGATTTGCTTCAAGAAAATGACAAAGTTCATGAACAATAACATAATCAATTAAAGCATAATCAATATGTGCTAATACTAAATTAAAGCACACTCTATTTTTTTGATAAAAACAAGCACCCCATCTTCTTTTCATTTTCTTAATTTGAATTTCAGGAAAAACATGATGAAAGCTCGTATTTAAATAAAAATCTATTCTTTCTTTTAAATAATTCATCAATTCTTGTTTTAAAAACATTTCAATGGTTGCTTGGATATTTTTTGAATAAACATAGATTTGACGATCATGAATGGCACATTTTTTGATATTCATATCTTTTAAAACAATTTGATATTTTTGATTAAACAAATAAACATAACCATCTTCTTGATAGTTATATTTAGGAACATATCCTTTTATTTGTTCAAGTATTTCTTCTTGATGATTTCTAATCAATTTTTCTATTTCACTTTGAGGAAACAGCGGTGAACAACGAATTACCACTTCTCCTTTTTCTACTCTTAAATAACAATTCTTAATTCTTTTATAATGAATTTTATAAACAATTTCTTGTTGATCTAAAATAATTATTTTAGTTTCTACCATGTATATTTTTCTCCTTTTTGGGTCACTCTTTTTAAGGAGTGATAAAATGGATATTCGACAAGCTATATTTCAAAGACTACATGCTTGTTCAAGTAGTGAACTTAAAGAGATTATTGAAAGTGGTATTGCTTCTAAAGAAGAAACCGTCTTACCAGGGCTTGGTGTTCTTTTTGAAACTTATTATAATTCTTTAAGCTCAAAAGATGAATTACTTGACAGTCTTAGTCATTTATTAAAATAGACTCTTAGAGTCTATTTTTATATATTTGTTTCAGTGAACGTAAAATCATAAATCCAAACATCAAATAAGCATCTATATGAAATAATGTTGGCAATTGAACAATTTGTATAATAACAAGTAAAATAGCCATGATTACATATATCATCCATGAGATTGAATAATTATGTTCATGATACATAAATTTTAATGTTTGATAATGATTTTCATCATACCAATCATTAATGATTTTAAACAATTCAAAAAGCAAATAATTAAAAATCCATAATAAACAAAAATACATTAATGTAAAAATATTATTAAAAAAGATGTATGGTATTGTTGCTGGAAAGGATATTTGATAATAATTCGATAAATCCAAACTAAATGTAAAAAGTGTAATTAAAAAAGTCATGATTCCATTTCTTGCAAGATATAAAACAATAAAATCTTTTTTTAATTTTAAGTATCTTTCTTTATTCATACAAACCACCATTTTCCTTTGAAAAGTTTAATTTGAAAACATAACTTTTTTGACTTTGATCTTTTGATAAAATAATAACAACACTTAATTTTTTCTTTTTTAAAGATCCTTGATTTAAATCATGGTTATATGTTTGATAGATTTTTTGATTAACAATTTCTTTAGTCTTTCCATTTATTTTTTTAAATACAACATAATTTTTATCATTTTTATCATTTAATTTATTACTTTTTAAATAACGATATTCTAATGAAATATTTGGATATTTCTTCAATAAATCTTCATCTGTAGACGTTAAATACCCAAGCCTCATAAAATCATCACTGATACATGCATTTTCTACTTTAAATGTTTTTGAAGAACATGATAATTTTTCAACTTGTTTTAATTTTAAAGTATGTTGATAAACCGTCTTTTGATTACCATCTTTGATGATTAACTGAACATTTTTAATTTCTTTTATATTTTTTAAATCTTCCTTATTTTCTAAAGAATAACTTCCACCCTCTAAATATTTTAAAGAATAATCAATATGTTGTTTTCTATTTATTTGAATTATGACATCAATATCTTGTCCGTCTACAAGAGAATCGATTTTTCCTAAAACAAGTGTCCCATCTCCACAATGATAATTTGATTGATCTTTATAAAGCTCATAATCCTGTAAAGTAAAGCCTTGATGATTTAATGATAAAAAATAATCATAATACGTTTTTGTATTATATGTATGAAAAGAAAAATTATCATACATTGTTAGTAAAGAAACAAAAACGATTATCAGGCATAAACATGTAATAATTAAATTTGATTTATGTTTTTGATCCATATTTTCTCACCACAACTATTATACACAATAGTTTTGTTTTTACCAAATATGACATAATATGATATGATTTAAAAAAGGAGGATTTCTCATGGAAAAAGAAATATTATTAAAAGAAATAGAAAATACAAATCATTTAAATGATCTTTACCAATTATGGAATGAATTTAAAGCTTATCTTGAAAATCAACCAAGTTTATTGGAACTTGGTCAACTCTTTGGATTTAATTATCATCTTCAAGAAAAATTCAATCAATTAAGTCAACTTTTTATTCAAGAAAAGAAATATCAAGAAAGTATAGAATTTCATCAAGACTTTATTAATTATTTTAAAGATGATAAGTATCTTTGCCCTTTTTATAAAAACTTAGCTTTATCTTATTTTTATCAAGATAATGATCAAGGAATTTCATATTTTCAAGAATTACTTGAACGTTACCCTTATGATTATGAAATTATGGATGCTTATTTTTCGTGTATTTATAAACAAAATAACTTACAAGAATTAAAAAATATGATTCAAAAACATTTACCTCTATCTATCGAATATAATATTGAAACAGAAAATATTATTCATCATGTCATTGAGCTTTTTAAAGCAATAAATGAAGAAGAACTTGCTTTACAATATGCTCAAATTGAAAAGCAACAAAATGATTTTGGTAAGAAAAAACCAACAAAAGTCATCAAAGTGGGGCGTAATGATCCTTGTCCATGTGGAAGTGGTAAAAAATATAAAAAATGTTGTGGTAAATAATGAAGAAGTTCTTTCTTATTTTTATACCGATCATTTTGATTCTTACTTACATTTTTTATCAAAATAATCTTTTACCTCATCCAAAATATACAAATGATGATTTTGGTATTCAAACTTATAAAAGCATAAATGATCAAGATCATGATGGTATTGACGATCAAAGTGATATTGTACAAAACGTTAGAAAATATATTGAAACAAAACCTCAATACAAAAGTAAGTATTATCAAGGTGGTTACCCAACAGACCATTATGGAGTATGTAGTGATGTTGTCGCTTTTGGCTTATTGAATGCAGGTTATAATTTACAAATTCTTGTAGATCAAGATATTAGAGAAAATCCTCAAAGTTATCAAGTTGAACATCCTGATAAAAATATTGATTTTCGGCGAGTAAGAAATTTAAATGTTTATTTTAAAAGACACGCCCTATCTTTGACACTCGATATTTATGATTTAGATAAATGGCAAGGTGGCGATATTGTTATCTTTAAAAAACATATTGGTATTGTTTCTAATTATCGAAATAAAAAGGGAATCACTTTTGTGATTCACCATGCTTATCCTCATCAATTTTATTATGAAGAAGATATTTTAGAAAAAAGAAATGACATTATTGGTCATTATCGTATTTCTTAGTACCACCAATGGTGGTACTTTTATATTTCTTTGCCAACAGCATCAGCAATTGGTTTTAGTTCTTTCATCAATTGTTCAAATTTGGCTGGTTTTAATGATTGTGGTCCATCACATAATGCTTTTTCTGGATTATTATGCACTTCGATCATTAACCCATCACATCCTGCTGCGACTGCTGCTTTTGCCATTGGATTTACTAACCACCATTTTCCTCCGGCATGACTTGGATCGATAATGATTGGTAAGTGTGTCAATTCTTTGATTACTGGGACTGCTTGTAAGTCTAATGTATTTCTTGTGTATGATTCAAATGTTCTCACTCCTCTTTCACATAGGATGACATTTGGATTCCCACTTGCCATGATATATTCTGCTGACATGATCCATTCTTGGAATGTTGCACTCAACCCTCTTTTTAACAAGATTGGTTTCTTTGTTGCTTTACCGACTTTCTTTAACAAGTCGAAGTTTTGCATGTTTCTTGCTCCAATTTGAATCAAGTCTACTTTTTCAATGAATTCATCTAAGTATTCTGCATCCATCAATTCTGATACGATTGGTAATCCTGTTGCTTCTTTAGCTGCTACTAGAATATCTAACCCTGCTGATCCCATTCCTTGGAAAGCATATGGTGATGTTCTTGGTTTGAACGCTCCACCTCTTAATAGATTAGCTCCTGCTGCTTTGGCTGCTTTAGCGATTTCAATCACTTGTTCCTTGCTTTCTACTGAACATGGTCCTGCGATCACTGCTAGATGTCCTCCACCAATTTTAACGCCACCGACATCGATAACTGAGTCTTCTGGATGGAAAGCTCTATTAGCTAATTTATATGGTTCTGATACATGCATGACCTTTTCTACAGCTGGATCAACTTCAATCGATTCTGGATCTACTTTTGTTGTATCTCCAATGAGTCCCATTATTGTTTGATTTTCTCCTTTTGAAACATGAACTTGTAGTCCTTTTTCTTCAATAGTTTTTTCAATTCTTGTCACATCTTCAGTTATAGCTTCTTGTTTTAATACAATAATCATTTTCTTTTTCCTCCTTTATAAACAAAAAAACTCATCCTATAAAGGACGAGCTCTATTCCCGTGGTACCACCTTTTTTCACCTAAAGGTCACCCTTTAAGCCTCATCAAGTACAATCATACTCTCATCATGTAACGGTGATCACCGGAGATGCCTACTCAATTCAACATTCTACTCATAGCTGTATTCACAAATGACGCCAAATCTTTTTCCACCAACCAAAGACTCTCTATATTTTAATCATTTGTTACTATGTCTACTCACTGTATTTATGCTTATTCTACTTGACATTGTTTCCTGTGTCAATCATTATTTAACTTCTTAACCACCTCTAATAATTCTTCATCACTATAAACAACAAAATCAATAAAAGAAGTATCCTTTTCTTGTTTTTGATGATTATACCAAATCGTCTTTACTCCTGCTTGATAAGCTCCCATCATATCTATTTCATAACCATCTCCTACATAGTAACTATCATTTCCTTGAATTAATTCAAAGATTTCTTTTTGTGGTTTTTGATAACCTACTTTTTCTGAAATTATAATAGGAAAATCAATGATTGGAAATAATGAATTAATTTTATTCATTTGTGTTTTTTCTTTTCCATTAGTAATAATACCATAAGAAATATTCTTCTCTTTTAGGTAGTTAAAAAGTTCTTTCATTGTAGAAGATAATGTTAAATGTGCTTGTTGATCTTCATAGACTTTTTGAAAATCAAGTGCTTGTTGATTTGTAATGAATTGATGAAAATCTTTAAAAGCATTCTTTAAACGATAAATAGATAATTCGTCTTTTGTGATTAATTTATTTAAATATTTTGGGTAAATTTCATTACTATAGATTCTACTTTGTTTCCATAAAGCATATATATCAAGATCTTCATGAAATACTTTTTGATAAGCTTTATAAAAAGGATCATATAAACGATAAAGTGTATCGTCTAAATCAAAATAAATAACCATAACTCCTCCTAAAAGAAAAAACAGGTCACCCTGTTTCTTCTTGGTTGGTTCTCTTTTTATATTATGACAAGTGGAAAGTAAGTTTATATGAAGTAGCCAACCTCTACTATTTTCCTCACATTCATTTTACCTCTTTTGATTTAAAAAGTCTACTTTTTATCAAAATTTTTTATTATGGTCGAATAATTTCAACAAACTTAAAAGTATCATTTTCAAATGTAAAATGTAATATACAACAATTAGTAAAGCCTCCACTTTTTAATATTTCTTCAGGATCAATAACAGTGGATAGAAAACACATACAAGCACCAGCATGTGAAAGAGCAAGAACTGTTTGATGATCTTCTTTATTCATCACATCTGTAAGTGTTTCTTTTAATCTTTTTTGTACATCTTCTTTTCTTTCTCCACCATAATGTGGAAATAAATCATCATAACCAAAATCATCAAAATTAGGGTTTAAATCTTCACTTTCTCCTTCAAATAAACCAAAATTTCTTTCTTTTAATCCCTTTAATCTTTTATAATAGTGGTCTCCAATAATAAGTTCAATCGTATCGCAACATCTTTCTGATGTACTACTATAATAATGGTCAAAAGAAATATCTTTTAAGTATTCTTTAGCTTTTAAAGCTTGTTGTTTTCCTAATTCAGTTAATGGTGAATCACACCATCCTTGAATTCTTCTTCTAACATTAAATAATGTTTGTCCATGTCTCATTAAATATAAATCTTTTTTCATATTCATACTCCTTATCCAAAAATTTCTTTAATAACTTCTAACAAGTCCTTTTGTTCCTCATTCATTGGTATACAAGTATTAATTTCTTGATAATATTTTTCCAACAAATCATTATTTCCTATTTGTTGTAAAGTTGTCATTATTTTGTAATAAAGCATAAAGCGATATTGTGGATAATTCTTACAAAGCTCTTTTATTTCTTCATCTAAATTTTCTTGAGTATATTTTGTAAGTGTACTTAAAACATCCATTTGAATTTCTACATATCTTAAAGAAAGTGCATATTCATTTTGAAGTTCTTTTAAAAGTTGATAGATTTTTTTTAGAAAAGAAGCTTGATGTTCAACATAATCAATTTCTTGGAAAACACGTGTAAAAAATTGTTCCAAATCAATACCATAAGGACTAAAAGTATTTTGTAAATCTTGATTTTTTGTTTCATTTTAATAAGACGTTTCATGATACTTTCTGTTTTTTTAAGCAAATCATAATAATCATGATCTTTTTGAATCAAATCAATAATATCACTAGCTATATAGTTTTTATCTGGAACTTGATGAATATCTTCATGATGTTCAATGACTTTAACAATATAATAAACAAGTGCATCATCATCAAACATTTCATTTTTTTCACCTAATTGATCTAATTGTTGATCATATTTTTCATCAAAATATGCAATTGTTTCATCAGTATCTTTACAATCATTATAGTAATTTAAAACTTCTTCATATTTTATATCAATATCATTATGATGAAATTCTTTTTCTATCATATGATATGTCAAATTTTGAAAAAGCTTTTGTTTTTCATTTAAGTAAGTTTGATTATCTTTATATTCATTTTTTAATGTATGTATTGTTGTCTTCATAAAAAACCTCCACCGTTATTTTATCATATAAAGCAAAAATAAAAAGAAGATATTTCTATCTTCTTCATCATTATTATTCAGCCGGTGAAATAGCTTCTACTGGACAAGTTCCAACACATGCTTGACAACCAATGCATGTATCTTTGTCACATTCCATTTTACCATCATCATCAAAAGCTAAAGCTTCTACTGGACAAACACCAGCACATGCTCCACATCCGATGCAAGTATCTTTATCTACGTTCATATTTAACTCTCCTTTTCCTTTTTTCCTATAATTAGTATAACACTTTCCACTTTTCAGTCAATACAAAGTCACTATTTTTCATAGCTTTGAATACAACAATTTTCGGGTAACCATGTCATTAATTCTTCATTTGTCATATCATGAAAATAACTATGAATGACACGCACGATACCTCCATGACAAACAACTAAAATGTTTTTATCAGGATATTTATTTTCAAGTTCTTCTAAAAAACTATACACACGATGAACTACTTGAAATAATGATTCTCCTTGAGGATAATGAAGTGCGTGATTTTGTTTATAATATTGAAATTCTTTATTATTAATAACTCCTTCAAATTGTCCAAAATTAATTTCTTGTACTCTTGAATCAATTTTAATTTCTAATTGATGATTTTCATTTATGATTTTTGCAGTTTCATGTGCTCTTTGAAGTGGTGAAGCAAAAATCATATCTAATGAAATATCTTTTAATTGTTCACTGGCCATTTTAGCTTGTTGCTTTCCTAAAGATGTTAATTCAACATCCGAAATACCACAAACTTTATTATCAATGTTATAATCTGTTTGACCATGTCTTACTATATATAATTTCATTTTTTTATGTCCTTTATCTTCATTTTGTTTTATGTTATCATATTTTTGGTATTTTGAGAACAAATGAAAAAGGAGAAAATTACATATGGGTGGTATGTTTGGCGTTGTCAGTCGTAAAGACTGTGTCACTGATTTGTTTTTTGGTATTGATTATCATTCTCATTTAGGAACAAAAAAAGGTGGGATTGCAGTTTATGGAGAAAACGGTTTTAACCGTGCAATTCATAATATTTCAAATTCACCATTTAGAACTAAGTTTGAAAATGATATTAAAGAAATGTCTGGAAAAATGGGGATTGGTTGTATTTCAGACAATGAACCTCAACCTCTTTTAATAAATTGTCGTTTAGGTAGTTATGCAATTGTTTCTGTAGGTAGAGTTGCAAATATGGAAGAATTAATTCAAGATGCTTTTGATAATGGGCATACTCATTTTTTAGAGATGTCTGGGGGCGAAGTCAATCAAACTGAATTAATTGCTGCAATGATTAATCAAAAGGATACTTATGTTGATGGAATCATCAATGTTTTAAGAAAAGTCAAAGGTTCTATTTCTTTTATGTTGATGACTAAAGATGGTTTGTATTTAGTACGTGATAAATTAGGAAGAACTCCGTTAAATATTGGTAAGGGTGAAAATGGATTCTGTGCTTCTTTTGAAAGTCATGCTTATATTAACCTTGGATATAGTCTATATAAAGAATTAGGTCCTGGTGAAGTTTGTTTTATGACAAGTGAAGAAGTGAAAACACTTGTTGAGGCAAATGACAAAATGAAAATTTGTTCATTTTTATGGGTATATTATGGTTATCCAACAAGTTGTTATGAAGGACGTAATGTTGAAGAAATGCGTTATGAATGTGGTCGTTTAATGGCTCAAAGAGATGATATTAAAGATATTGATCTTGTAGCAGGTGTTCCTGATAGTGGAATTGCCCATGCGATTGGTTATTCAAATGAATCACATATTCAATATGGAAGACCTTTTATTAAATACACACCTACGTGGCCACGTTCATTTATGCCACAAATTCAAGCGGATCGTAATTTAATTGCAAAAATGAAATTAATTCCAATTGCGAGCTTGATTAAAGGAAAATCATTATTATTAATTGATGATTCAATTGTTCGTGGAACACAACTAAGAGATACAACTGAATATTTATATAATTCTGGAGCAAGAGCAGTCCATATCAGACCTGCTTGTCCTCCAATTATGTATGGATGTCCTTACTTAAACTTTTCAAGAAGTACAAGTGATATGGATTTAATTACACGTCGTGTTATTAAAAAACGTGAAGGAGAAAATGATATCAATATGTTAGAAACATATAGTGATCCAGATACTCCTGAATATAATGCAATGGTAGAAGAAATCCGTAAAGAACTTAATTTTACTTCTTTACGTTTTAATCGTTTGGATGATATGCTTCAAGCTATTGGACTTGATAGTGATAAGATCTGTACTTATTGTTTTAATGGTAAAAAATAATACGGAAAGAAAATTTCCGTATTTTTTTAAAATATATTTAATAGCTTTCTAAGGAGTGCTATAATATTGAAGGAAAAAAAGGAGACTATTATGAAATATTTAATTGACCCAATGGATTTAAGTGTAGAAGAAATTGATGAACTAATTGATATTGCGAATGATATTATTAAAGATCGTACACGCTATCAAGATGTTTGTCGTCACAAAATTCTAGCTACACTCTTTTTTGAACCAAGTACACGTACAAGACTTTCTTTTGAATCAGCTATGTTATCACTTGGTGGAAGTGTTTTAGGTTTTTCAAGTGCAAGCAATACAAGCGCTTCTAAAGGTGAAAGTGTTAGTGATACTATTAGTGTTGTTTCAAGCTATTGTGATATTATTGCAATGCGTCATCCAAAAGAAGGAGCACCTCTTGTTGCTACAAGAAAAAGTACAGTACCTTTAATCAATGCTGGAGATGGTGGTCATAACCATCCAACGCAAACTTTAACTGATTTACTTACTATTTATAGAGAAAAAGGTAGATTAGATAATCTAACAATTGGATTTTGTGGGGATTTAAAATTTGGACGTACAGTTCATTCTCTTACAAAAGCAATGTCACGTTATAAAAATATTAAATTCGTGTTTATTGCACCATCTGAACTTAAAATTCCTGAATATTTAAAACATGATTTATTAGATGCTAAAAACTTAGACTACAAAGAAGTAGAAACAATTGAAGAAGTTATTGAAGATTTAGATATTCTTTATATGACGCGTGTTCAAAAAGAAAGATTCTTTAATGAACAAGACTATATTCGTTTAAAAGATACATACATTTTAGATTTAAAGAAATTAGAAAAATCAAAATCTGATTTAATCGTTATGCACCCATTACCTCGTGTTAATGAAATTGCTATTGAGGTTGATGATGATCCAAGAGCTAAGTATTTTGATCAAGTTCAAAACGGACGTTTTATGCGTATGGCACTTATTTTAAAAATGTTAGGATTGGAAAATGAGGTAGAAAGATAATGAAGATAGATAGTATTAAAAACGGGATTGTTTTAGATCATATTACTGCTGGTAAATCTTTAGAAGTTTATAAAGCACTAGGATTAGATAAATTAGATTGTAGCGTTGCTATTATTAAAAACGTTAAATCTAATAAAATGGGTAAGAAAGATATTTTAAAAATAGATGAAGAATTTGCATTAGATTTTGATGTTTTAGGATATTTAGATCCTAATATTACTGTTTGTATTATTAAAGATGGTAAACTTGTTGAAAAGAAAAAATTGCAACTTCCTCAAAAAATCATTAATGTAGAAAAATGTAAAAATCCTCGTTGTATTACATCAGTAGAACAAGGATTAGATCATGTTTTCTATTTAGCAAATAAAGATAAACGTATTTATCGTTGTCTTTATTGTGAAACAAAAGTTGAAAAAAAATAGAAGCTTTGCTTCTATTTCTATGCTGGAGTAGCTCCAACGGTAGAGCAACTGACTCGTAACCAGTAGGCTGTGGGTTCAAATCCCATCTCCAGCACCATTATCAAAATCAACAGTCGTTGATTTTTTTTATACTCACATTATTATAACAAACATCAAATATAAACCTTTTCTTCCCATTTTATCATGACATCTTTACCATGATGGGCTAAGCCTATATAAATCACTTTTCCTTTTAAATCATAATCATATCTTCTATCTTTGATTTGTTGAATAGCTTCATTTGATAATTTATCAAGTTCTTCTTGTATATTTTTCTTTTCTTCTTTTAAATATTTAAATTCAATTATAAAAGATGTTTTCTTTTCATCACGGTCTTGAATGATCATGTCACATCTTCCTTTACCCTCTTCTCGATTAGAAATAATCTTATAGTTATCTGATAGACATAAACACATTCCTAGCATCATCATATGATAACTGTTTTCATTATTTAAATCATGATAGCTTGGAATCATTAATACATTTTGATAATTTTTTAAAAAATCATTTTTGTTTTCAGCAATCAAATTGTCAACAATGCGATCATATTATCCATTGTTCATTCCTAGTTGATGTTCCGTTAATCTTATAAATTCTCTTCTTACCTCATAATTTGGTATTGCAATTCTAAACTTTTCTTTTTTTGGATCAATTGCTTTTACTACTGTTAAATATCCAGCACTTACAAACATCCCCCATAAGTTAGGTGTATTTGCCACTTCATAAAAGCTTGTTTGAAGGACAACTCTTGTTTCTAGATAGTTATTCTTTATAAGTTTTTCATATTGTTTTTTAAAGTCCTAGTCTACTTTTTATATAGCTTGTTTAAGCATTGTATTAGCACTCGTATTGACCCAATAAGGAACAAGTACTTTTCTTCTTGCATAATTTAAAATAGACCATGGATTATAGATTTCTTTATCTCCCATTTTATAGCCATCATACATTTCTTTGACTTCATCATTTAATTCTAAATCATAATATTCAAGTAATTCTTTGGTTTCTTCTATACTGAATCCAAAATATTCACTATAATCATTATCAATTACTGTATACACATCTAAATTATTTAAATCACTGAAAATATTTTCTTTAGCCACTCTTTGAATTCCTGTAAGCATCGCATATTTTAAGCTGGTTGATGTTTTAAGAGAATTATGAAGCAATCCTGCAAGTCCCCTTCTTACTTCATCATAGAACCATCCTGTATGTGCTTCTACAAATGGTGTATCATATTCATCTATAAATACCATAACTTCTTTTCCATAATAATCTTCCATTCTTTCCATCAAGAATGAAATTGCATCATCTATTCCCTTAAGATTATTCTTATTATTATCAGCTAATACTTCATAAGTCTTTCATAATTTGTTTTCTTAAATCCCTTAAGATTTTCAAATACAAAATCATATTTATCCCATTGATTTTGTATTTGTGTTCTTATCGTCGAAACAACTGTTTCTTTATCTCTTTTGGCATCCGCAAAAGAGATAAAGATTGTTGGATATTGATTGATTTCAGCTGCATAAGGTGTTTCCATGATTTTTGTACCTTTAAAGATTTCTTTAGAGTCTTTGGTAATATCAAAGAATTCAGCCATCATTGACATATTAATGGTTTTTCCAAATCTTCTTGGTCTAGTAATAAGTGTAACATCTGTTCCTCTTTCTAGAAACTCTTGAATCATTAAAGTTTTATCTACAAAATAGTAATTTCCTTCTATTAATCTTGAAAAACTTTTTGTCCCTATTGGTATTTTTTTCATGTCTATCACCCTTTCTTTACATATTATAAACTATTTTAGAGATGTTTACTGATGAATATAAATTCAATTTTTAATTTGATCTATATTGAATATTTCATAGTTATGATTTTTAGCTTATCTAAATCTAATGGAAAATGGTAGTTGATTAAGTATATAGGAAAACTAGAGTAGAAAAATCACGATAACAATAAAAATAAAGGAGGAAAATCAAGACTGATCATCAGTCTAATTTTCCTCCTAAAAAACATTAGATATTTTAGAGGGGATATTGATTTCACATCAATATCCCCTTAATAATTTAAAGTAATTTTTCTAAAACACGCGATTATTTAGAGCGCTATATAATCAATGTTATCTATTATTACTCAACGATCACTTTTAGCAACTAGAATAACTACTTCCCATTTAAGACATCTTTAATTGCTTGTAGATTTTCTTTAACACTATCATCATTTGGAATCATATAATAAAGTGTACTATCAGGCATGTAAGCTCCACCTGTTTGCATAACTCCTGTTCCGGTGAATTGTTTTTGTTTAAATGTCCATGAGGCATTATCATTTATTTGCATTTTGATTAAATCTGTTATATCACTCGATGCCATATTTGTTTCAAAACATCCTGATATAGCTTTTAAAACACTACTATAATTAGTAATAACTGCAGGTGACATCATTTTATTAAGCATAGCCATTAAAACATCTTGTTGATGTTTTACACGTACATTATCTCCATCAGCAAATGAATGTCTTTCCCTTGAATATGCTAAAGCTTCTTCACCATTCATTTGTTGAAGACCTAATTTATAGGTATAACCACCCGCACTAAAATCTTGATCAACATTAACAGTAATACCACCCAATGCATCAACCATTGTGACCAATGATGTAAAGTTAACTCTTGCATAGTAGTTAATATCTGTTCCTAAAAACTGAGCCATTGTTTTAACCGTATTTTCAGGTCCAGCAATACCTGAATGCGTTAACTTATCCTTTTTTTTCATATTCGCAAGAGTTACGTAGTAATCTCTTGGAATAGATGTTAATAAGATCTTCTTTGTATTTGGATTAACAGTAACGATCATATTAACATCTGATCTAGATACTGTTGTAATACTCCCATATGTATCAATACCACTGATATAAATAATAAATGGTGTATTTGTTACAGAAACTCTTGTTGAAAAGTCTTTGACTTTTGTTTCTATATCACTTGTCCATATTTCTTTAACTTCATTTTGAAAATCTGGATGATTTTCTTCAAACATACCATTATATGCTGTATTAATTAATATAGCATTAACGGTATTATTATAAAGATCATCCCCTAGTTTTGAATATGTCATAGCAACATCAAAATTCAAGCTTGATTCTTTCTTTTTAGCTTCAGCAATAACTTGATTCATATCTTTTTCTTTATCATATTGTAAACAATATTCAATCGATTCATTTTGTAATTCAGATAAACTATTTATTTTACTGCTTTTTAATACAACAATTGCATAATGTGTAGATTTCGTATTAGAATTCGTAATATCATCTAATGTTGAATAACCTTTATTGATCATTACTGATCCAAATACCATTAAAACACTTAATAATAAACTTATTACTTTACCAATAATCTCTCTTGGTTTTGTTTTACGATGATGTTCTTTTTTATTAGGTTTCATTAAAGCAAAGCTTATGAAACCTAGTAAAACAAGTATCATCCCAACCATAACAGCATATGTTGTTGGTAAAATATTAAGCTTAAAAATAAAAAATAATAATACTACTGTTGTAATGACCTGTATACCTAATATTACAGGCCAAGATATAATCTTCTTTAATTTTTCCATAATTCATTTCCCTTTTATTTCTATGATAGTATTATCATAGCATAAAAATAATTTGTTGCAATAATATCACCATGATAGTGTCAAGAATTTTGTATAAATTCTTATTTCATGTAAATTAAATTTTAAGTGGATGAGGTTGTTTGTCATTTACTAATTTGGAAACCATTAATCACGACCAACTAAGCCAAATCCTTTATGAATTCTATTCATAAATTTCATCTATCTTTGACAATCTCTGTTTATTTTTTCCGTATTTTATATTTTTAAAGGTGCTACAATGTTTATGATTTTTTTATTTTAACTTTATTGTCCTTTTTTCATAAAATTCTTTCAACATTTTTACACCATTACTCAATATATTATCTATCTCTTTCTTAATTTTTTCATCTAAAGATGCATATAGATTGTTATAATGAGACAAGTATATTTCATCTTGGTTATTCACAACATAGCTTTTTTCCAACAAACTCATAAAATGCTCATTTTTCATAATATTTTTACAAAAATCTTTATTATTTTTTTTAATTATGTAAGATTTAAGATAGAAACTACTTTCTGACATATATATGAGATTTTTTTCTATACTGCTTGTTAATTGTTCTAACTCTGCATCATAATCATCTTCTAATTTTTTATTATTTAAAGTTTTTTTAATACTTGATAATATAACATCTATGATTTGTATTTTTGCTTCATTACAATATTCATCAACAATAGTATTTATATATTCTTTATTTGTGTCAATTATTTCATTAATCTTATCATTCAATATTTCACCTTGATATTCTATTATGTATTTCTTATTTTTTATAATAAAATTAATATATCTATCCCTATATTCTATATCATCTATTACTTGCATTCCTAATGTTAAAATATTAAATGCGCTAATTCTTGTTTTATCTTTTTTTACTATTTCTTGATTACACTTTTCAAAAACATATTCTATTAATTTTTGATACTTCATTTCATTATTTTGTTTTACCAATGCAAATGTTAATTCAAAAATTTCTGAATCTACATCAAATTGTTTTAATCCTTCATATATACATTCAACTTTTTCTAAATGATAGAATAAATAATTAGCATAAAAATATTCAAAAAATGATCGATGAAAAAAATGAAACTTATTTTCTTCTGAAGAAAGCACAAATAACTCAGTTCTTTCTGAACAATAATTTAAAAATTGTTCTGCTGCTATCTCAGTTGCTTGCATTGTTCCATATTGCTTTCTATAATTTTCACATATCATTTCTATTATATCTTGCCGATCAATATCATTATTATTAGGCAATCCCATACTAGCCAATGTACTAAATGTAGTATTTTTCATTAATCCAGTTAAATCATTCCAATTATATTTTTGGTTTTTTTCTTTTTCCCTACTAAATGCAATATATTCAAAACATTTTTTATATAAGTCTAATTTCGTATCTGGTAGATTACGCTCTGACTTAAATATATGTAATAATAAAGATAGAATGAGAAAACTGTTTAGAAAATTTCTATCCATCAAAATATATGCTTTTTCAAAAAATAATTTTTTATCATTTTCATCAAATTTATCCAACTTAATTAAATTGTCTATATATGTTTCTACTTGGTCTTGATCTAATGGTAATATTTCATATACTATATGATCATTTTCTGGAATGAATCCTCTACTTCTAGAAGTAATACATATTTTGTTATTAGGATTTTTATTTTCAAAATATGTAACAATTCGTTCATGCAAATCAGCTCTTTTATTTTTTTCTACTTCATCTAAAGCATCAAATAACAATAAACATCTTCCTGAATCAATAAAATATTCAATCATTTCTTTTGAAATATATTTTCTATCAATTAACGATTCTCTAACAATACAATTTTGGAGATATTCTACCATTGACATAGAATAATCATCATCTAGTTTATATGCTTTCAAATCACCATATATAACAAGATGCTCCTCATCACTTAAAAAATTCAATTGTTCATAATCATTAATAAGTTTTGTAAGAAAAAGAGACTTTCCGTACCCAGGTCCACCAATTATATAAACAAAATTATTACAATCAAAAATATGTTTCCACCCATCATAAAAATGAAAAGGCATAGCATTAATAGCTGAACGAACATTATACTGTGGACAATAATCAACATCATTATAATTAAAATTTATTCGTTGTTTTAATAAAGGTGGAACATAAAATCTAGAAAATTCAAATTTATCTAAAAGATATATTCTTTCTTTACTTTTCCTACTTTTTAACATCTTGTGATATTCACTTACAATTTCACGATATTTTTCAACATGGCAAACTGGGTTTTCTTTAGTCAATTTTTCAATTTTTGTTTGTAATTCTTTTATGAAAAAAAGAATATTACTTTCGCTTTGTCTAATACTTTTATTAAAAAGAGTTACTTGTATTTTTTCACTATTATCTAGTTCGTCATACAATAGTTGATTTGCTAATTCAAAATAATCTTGAAAGAATTTAGTAAAGTCATCTTTTTTTAGAGTTTTTTTATATTCTTTTTTTACTTGCAAATATAAATTATTAATAGTCATTTCATCATAATTTTTATGACTGCTATTATGCCCAGAATATATATCATCAGTTATATTATAAAGAATACATTCTTTTATTAAATCTTTTTGAGATGTAGCAGACAATAATTGATTTAGCATATTAGAATCAATTTTGTCATAATATTTTTTATATATTTCTGCTTTAATAGTTTTATCTATTTTATATAATTGAGCTTCATCGATACTTTTACAAAATATAAATTTTAAAACATCATATATAGCTGAAGATAAAAAACTAACACCAATATCTCCCATAAAAAATATCTCCTTGTCTTTTACTACTATTATAAACTAATCTCTTCTAAATAAATCTCTCGTATATACTTTGTCTTCTACATCATCTAGACAACTATCATAGCGGTTTGCTATGATTGCTTGACTTGTTTCTTTAAATTTATTTAAGTCATTTACTACTTCACTTCCAAAAAATGTTGTTCCATCTTCTAATGTTGGTTCATAGACAATAACTTTTGCTCCTTTGGCTTTGATTCTTTTCATAACCCCTTGGATTGATGACTGTCTGAAGTTATCGCTGTTTGATTTCATTGTTAATCTATATACTCCAACAATTACTTCATTTTCCTTATCTTGATCATATGAATCATTTGATTCATACGCCCCTGCTTTTTCTAATACTTGATCAGCTATAAAATCTTTTCTTGTTCTGTTACTTTCAACAATTGCTTCTATTAAGTTTTGTGGTACATCCGCATAGTTAGCTAATAACTGTTTTGTATCTTTTGGTAAGCAGTATCCTCCATATCCAAAGGATGGATTATTATAATGTGATCCAATTCTTGGATCTAGACATACTCCATTTATGATTTGTTGTGTATCTAATCCTTTTAGTTCTGCATAGGTATCTAATTCATTAAAATAAGATACTCTAAGTGCTAAATATGTATTAGCGAACAATTTTACTGCTTCTGCTTCCGTAAATCCCATAAACAATGTATCGATATCTTCTTTGATGGCTCCTTCTTGTAGTAGTGACGCAAATGTATGTGCTGCTTCTACTAATCTTTCATCTTCCATATCTGTTCCTACAATGATTCTTGAAGGGTAAAGATTATCGTATAATGCCTTTGATTCTCTTAAGAATTCAGGAGAGAAGATGATATTCTTGCTTCCTGTTTTTTCTCTAATACTTTGTGTATATCCTACTGGTATTGTACTTTTAATAACCATGATGGCATCTGGATTGATTTCCATTACTTGTTCAATTACACTTTCTACTGCACTTGTATCAAAGAAGTTCTTCTTTGAATCATAGTTTGTTGGTGCAGCAATAACTACGAACTCTGCATCTTTATAGGCAGCATTAGCATCTAATGTTGCTGTTAGATTTAATTCTTTTTCTTTTAAATATTTTTCGATATATTCATCTTGAATAGGACTGATACGATTATTAATCTTATTCACCTTATCTTCTATGATATCCACAGCCATCACTTCGTGATGCTGTGCTAATAATGTAGCGATACTCAATCCTACATATCCTGTTCCTGCGACTGCAAGTTTCATTTTCTATTCATCTCCCTATTAAAATTAAAAAAAGTCTTTTTTGTTATTATTCTATAAATTATTAATTGACACATCAAAACAATAAAATAAATACATATTCCCAATATAATCTTTATCAATAAACTTACTATATTTGATGAAGGCAACGTAATTGTAAATATAACAAAAAACATTATCATTCCTGAAAATAGAAACGGCATTGATTTTTTTACGTATAGCATAATTGGCTGATATCTTTTTACTGCGTTACTTTGATAAATACACACAATTGTTTCAGCCAGTAAAGTACTTATCGAAGCACCAATTGATCCAAAATTTGGTATTAAAATTATATTACCGCTTACGTTGACTATTGCCCCCAAGATTGCCGATATAACATATGCTCTATCCATTTGATGTGGTAACAGATATTGTGTTCGAATAACATTAGCAAACGCTAAAAACAAGCATGTTGGCAACAAAATTAAAAATAATGAAATACATTTTTCATAACCCGCACCATAAAATAATGGTACAAATTCTTTTGAAACACCCATAATTCCAAAGCAAAGTGATGTTGATAAAAACATTGCAAATATGATACTTATATATATCAATTTGTTACTTTGTTCTTCATTTTTTTCAACCATATTTGACATTCTAGGAAGCATTACCGTTCCTAAAGATGTTATTAAAGCAGTTGGAATAGCAATAATTTTTTGTGATGATTCATAGAATCCAACTTCTACTTTCGTAGTCATAATTCCAAGCATAATTTTATCCATAATATTAAATAAGCTTACAGCGATTACTGTTATAAACAAAATTAAATTGGGTTTTATATGCTTGCTAATATCTTGAAAATTAGGTCTATATACTTTAATTTTTTTAATAACATAAGGCCATAACAACAACTGACTCAACAACATACCTGACGTCATAATCAGGCAATATACCACTATATCTTTAGATGTGTTAACAAACCAAAAGATACAAATAGTAGTTAATATTTTTATAGTTGTATTTCTTATGATCGTTAATTTAAATTTTTCCAAGCCGAAAAATAACCAATTGATATCAAAAGTAGCTGATAAAACATAAAAAAACATAGATAAGGATATATATATATTACTAGAAATAAAAAAAGAATATCCTACATATATTATATTAATAATTATTCCCAAAAATAATTGTAATGCATAAATACTCCAAAATGTTTTTGATAATTTTTCCTCATTATCCCTAACCCTAGCTATAGTACGATTACCATAATTATTTAGTCCTAGCATTATAAAAAGAACAAAATAATTAGCAATAGAATAAGCATACGAATACGTTCCTACTCCTTGAGCTCCTAAAACACGTGAAATATAGGGCGTTGTTATTAATGGAATAAACATAACAAGTATTTGATATAAAGAATTATATAAAAAATTTTTTTTAATAGAACTCATCTACATCTCTCCTATATTTTATTATAGTTGCAGGATTCCCAGCAACTATAGCGTTATCCGGTACATCTTTAGTCACAACAGAATTAGCCCCGATAATCGCATTATTTCCTATAAAAATATCACCTATAATTTTTGCACCTGCATACACAATAACATTATTTCCTATAGTAGGATACTTTCCTTTATTTTGCCCTATTGTAACATCTTGATAAATACAACAAGAATCACCTATTTTCACAAATTCACCTATTACAATGTTTTGTAGATGTGGCATAAGAAGTTGTTTACCTATTTTAGAATCTTTTCCAATAATTACCGAATAATCAATATATATTTTTTCATATAAACCACGTGCTAGAAGTTTATAAAGAAAACTATTATTATTTTTTATCTTTATATAATACATCACTATAATATTCGCTCTATATGATTTTAATAAAATGTTATTAGAACATGGATTGATTCATGTAGTTGATTCTGATTTAATGAAAACTTTCCC
>ERZ791785.801-NODE-801-length-21562-cov-10.224671_pt1 | contig 21562 bp, 18 predicted proteins | sample MGYA00509947_ERZ791785 | MGnify/ENA primary metagenome ERZ791785 (study PRJEB30046, sample SAMN00791982) | human gut metagenome | study: EMG produced TPA metagenomics assembly of the A metagenome-wide association study of gut microbiota in type 2...
AGTGTCCCTATCACGACACCTGCACAGAATACGGCTGCCCGGAGCTGTGCCGCTGCTTTTGCGACAGTGATGACATTAGCTATGCTGGGCTGCATCCGAAGCTGATCTGGGAGAGAAGCATGACGCTGGGGCGTGGAAATGACCGCTGCGATTTCTGCATGAAGGTCAGATAATAGTGGGCGGCATATTGAAATGGAAATCAAACGATTCGGTACATGGTATTTCTGGCATACTTTCTTGTTTTGTATGAACCACGATGGAAGACGAAGGAAATGGGAGCATATGCCCGATTCGCACGCAGACTGAGAGGAGAAAAACAATGATCGTACTGCAACTGCTGCTTTATTGTCTGCTGTTTACCGCAATGATAAAAATCGCTGTGATCGGTGGTGCTGTCAATGGACTGTACTTTTATCCCAAGGAGGTGCAGGATCGCGCCATCGAACTGGGACTGATCGACCGCAATACGATGAACCGGAAACGAAAATGCTTTATGATACCGTTCTTTATCGTGATGCTTGCTGCTCTTGTGCTGATCATCGGTTTGTGGAACGAGGCTTCCTCCTTTGGTGAGGCCTATTGGCAGGCGCTGCTGTTTCTTGAGATCATGAATATCTATGACGGCGTTGTAATCGACAAGCTATGGGTCGGGCACAGCCAGTTTTGGGTGCTGCCAGGGCTTGAAGATGCGTCGTTCGTGCAGACCTGGAGGCAGGTGCTGAAAAAGCGAAGTATACTGGCGCTGATCTGGGTTGCGGGAGCGGCAATTGTCGGCGGTATTGTCCATTTGATTTTCTAAGAAGTTGGAAATTGCCCAAATGAAAAGCAGAATCATGAACTGCAATCGGAGGCAAAAAAGATGAAGACGGAGAAACCGAAAATGCTGATTCGATGGTACATTCTCGGTGCGATCGGGGCAGTGCTGACGATCCTGGCGGCAGGCATCGTGGTGCCCGCCTTGCCCTATCTGCTCAGCTTTGCCGCCGGAGCCATGCTGTATGTGGTGGTGGAGGCGCTGATCCCGGAAATGTCGCAGGGGCGGCACTCTAACGTCGGCACGGTGTTTTTTTGCGGTAGGCTTCAGCGTGATGATGGTACTGGATGTGGCACTGGGATAGCGCATGGTTGAGAAAATTGCGATGCAAGGGGCGAAGAAAGGAAAAACATGAAAGACAGAGATCTGCCAGTTGACCACAGCTGCCATTCCAAGCCCTGCAAAAGACGGATTGTGGAGATCGGATTGAATAAACAGTATGATTCATATCATTTTTCATGACAAAACGGGGGTCACTCCCTATAATCCCGGACAAACAGGCGGCTTTGAAAATGCGGCTGGAAGTGGAGAAATTCACTATTACCGGCTGTTTGATGGCGTGGGGATCATGCTGCTGCGGCTGGAGATGGAGACCTATACGGAAATCCGCACGCAGATCGGTATGATAGAGATCAATTTCTGCATCAATGGCCGTTTTGAAACCAGCTTTTCCATGCGCGATAGCGTTCTGCTAAAGCCGGGGGATATGGCCGTCAGCTGCTACGACGGACGGCATGGAACGCGTTCAGAGTCACGGTTCCCGCTGGGCTGTTACGAAGGGCTGTGTCTGGAAGTTGATCCAGCAGCCGCTCAGAACTGGCTTGAGAAGAACGCACCGGGCTTTTCGGTGGATTTTGCGGTACTGAAGCAGAATCTTCTGGGAAACCGATGGTTCATGTTCGGTACGGCAGGACCCCGCTGTGAGCACGTTTTCCGGGAATTGTACGAAAATGCGCCCTACATGGATCTCCGGTTCCTGCGGCTCAAGGTGGTGGAGCTGTTGATGCTGCTGAGCCGCATTCCGCAGGAGGAAGGAACGGACTTGTACTGTTCTACCGTACAGACCGAACTGGCACACCATCTCCGGGATCACCTTCTGACAAACCGGGAGGGGTATGTCTCCCTTGCGCAGCTGGCAGAAGAACACGGGATCTCGGTTTCGCACCTGCAAAAAATGTTCAAACAGGTCTACGGTGTGCCAGTATACCACTATATCAAGGAATACCGTCTGGAACAGGCTGCCGTAGAGCTTGTCCGGAGCGCAAAGCCCATTACGCAGATCGCACAGAATGCAGGATATGACAACGCCAGCAAGTTTTCGGAGGCTTTCCGGAAACGATATGGAACGACCCCGTCGCAGTACCGCACCCACGCAAATGGACTCGCAAAACGGAGCAGGGAAATCAGAATGGAGTAGTCCACGGCCGAAAAATATGCTAAAGTACAGAGCGGTTAGAACAAGCTTACTTTAAAACCGGAGGTACTTTCATATGATGATGAAAAAGAAATTTGTTGCAGTGGCCTTGTCTGCGGTCTGCCTGCTGTCTGCTGTCGGCTGCGGCCAGCAGAGCGCAAGCACAGCGTCTTCGGCATCCAGCGTTTCCTCCTCGGTGGCTTCTTCGGCTTCCGCAAGTCAGGTAATGGATGCGGAGGATTATCTGTCTGGTATCAGCGGGACTTATGTGGAACTGTTCCCGGAGATGGCAAAGAGTGAATACCGGAATTTGTGGATCGACGCTGCGACTCCGCTGGTAGGCGAGGACAATGCGGAATCGGCTACGGATATGCTGCTGGGAATGTGCATGGCAGAGCCGTATGGCGAGGAGGCTGTTGAAAAATATGCAGCAGATCCGGACAGCACGGCGTTCAACTGCTATTTTCTGGGCGGCGTGGAAAAATTCGTGATGAATGGCGACACCATCACCGGTCTGGATGCGCAAGGACAGGAAGTGTTTGCACACACCTACCAGAAACTGGATGTGGACAATGAAAACAGCTTCCTCTTCTACCAGAGCGAGGATGCGGATTCCGGGGAGTTTACCTACTTTGCCTTTGCGCCCGATACGATGGAAACGACGTATCATCTGGAATTCCGCTATGCAGAGGATCTCGACGACCTGCAGAGCTGGTATGAAGGAAATTATGCTTATTGGAATGCTGCCGCCATCGCAGAGGACTATGATCAGGCAACTATGGAAAATGTCATTGAACTTTTTGTCACGGAAAATTTGTCTGAGGCAGAATAAACGGCACATGCGCACCCGATCATGTCAGGCGGTACGCATGGCAATATTACGGTAAGGATGTGATTTGATTGAAAAAACAGTCTGATCTTTCCCGGCTGATGAGTTATGCCGGGAACTACCGATATTTCACCTACGCTTCGTGGGTGCTGTCTGCGGTCAGCGCGCTGGTGGCACTGGTGCCCTTTGTGTACATCTGGAAGATCCTGCGGGATGTGTTGAACGCCGCGCCGGACTATGCGCAGGCGGTGAACATCCCCCATTACGGCTGGATGGCAGTGCTGTTTGCGGTGCTGTCCTATCTCATCTACATTGCGGCGCTGATGTGCTCCCACCTGTCGGCGTTCCGGGTGGCGACCAATCTGCGGCTGGCGGTGTCGGAGCATCTGGCGGTGCTGCCACTGGGCTTTGCCGAGACTTTCGGCAGCGGTAAGCTGCGCAAGATCATCCATGAGAGCACCGGAGCAGCCGAGACCTATCTGGCCCACCAGCTGCCCGACCAGTACAACGCCATCGCTACCCCGGTGGGGCTGCTGGTTTTGCTGCTGGCGTTCGACTGGCGGCTGGGTCTGCTGAGCCTTGCGCCGGTGGTGCTGGCTTTCCTCATCATGGCGACCATGACCGGCAAGCGGATGGCTGAAAAAATGCGGCAGTACGGCAACGCCTTGGAGGCTATGTCCAACGAGGCCGTGGAGTACGTCCGGGGCATCCCGGTGGTCAAGACCTTCGGGCAATCGGTATTTTCCTTCAAAAAGTTCAAGACCACCATTGATGAGTACAAAAAGTGGGTCATCTCCTACACCAAAGACCTGCGCCTGCCCATGATGTTCTATACCGCCGCCGTCAACGGTGTGTTCGCCTTTTTGATCGCGGGCGGGCTGCTGTTCACGACACACGGCGTGACCCCGGAATTTCTGCTGAACCTGCTGTTCTATATCATCATCACGCCGGTGATCTCCCTGACTTTGACCCGTATAATGTACATGAGTGAGAACAAGATGGTGGTAGCGGATGCGCTGGCACGCATCGACTCGGTGCTGGAGGCGGCTCCCATGCAGGTGCAGGCTGTTCCGCAGCACCCGAAGGATTCCTCTGTCACGTTGCGGGATGTGCATTTCAGCTACGACGGAAAAACCGAGGTCATCAAGGGCGTTTCTCTGGACATTCAGCCGGGACAGACCGTAGCTTTTGTAGGCCCCTCCGGCGGCGGCAAATCTACGCTGGCAAACCTTGTCTGCCGGTTCTTTGATGTGCAGAGTGGCAGCGTCCGGGTGGGCGGAGCGGATGTGCGGGCTATCCCCAAGGAAGAACGGATGGATACCATCTCCTTTGTGTTCCAGAACAGCCGCCTGCTCAAGGGCAGCATTCTGGATAACGTCCGTCTGGGCAGACCGCAGGCCACCGAAGCAGAGGTGCTGGCGGCGCTAAAAGCTGCACAGTGCATGGATATTGTGGAGAAATTTCCGGCGGGTATCCATACCGTCATTGGCACCAAGGGCGTGTATCTTTCCGGCGGCGAGCAGCAGCGCATTGCCATTGCCCGCGCCATGCTGAAAAATGCCCCCATCCTGATTCTGGACGAGGCCACCGCCTTTGCCGACCCGGATAACGAAGCTAAGGTGCAGGCAGCCTTTGCGCAGCTTGCCAAGGGCAAAACGGTGCTGATGATCGCGCACCGCCTGTCTACCGTCGCCAACGCCGACTGCATCTATGTAGTGCAGGATGGGCGTATTACGGAGACCGGCACAAAGGACGAACTGTGCGCACAGAACGGCCTGTTTGCCCGGATGTGGCAGGAGTATCAGGCATCGGTGCAGTGGAAGGTCGCAAAGGAGGGGTAAGGAATGATCGAAAAAATTCAACACGCCACAGCCAGCTCCCCGGAGGGCGCAAAGGGGCTTGTAAAGGGCGTTCTGGCCTGTGCGTTCCAAAACATGGCGTTCATGCTGCCCACCGGGCTGCTGTATCTTCTGGTAAAAGATTTGCTGGCAGGCTCCGCGAGCGGGAGAGCCGCCTTTTATCTGTTGGGGTGTGCAGCTTGCTTTGCGCTGATCCTGCTGACCACATGGTTCCAGTACAACGGCACATATTTTACGACCTATAAAGAGAGCGGCACCCGCCGCCTGACCCTTGCGGAGCGGCTGCGGAAGCTGCCTCTGTCCTTTTTCGGCAAGCGAGACCTTGCCGACCTGACCAGCACCATCATGGCAGACTGCGAGGTGTTGGAAAAGGACTGCTCCCACTTCATCCCCGGTCTGTTCGGCGCCCTCATCTCTACCGTGCTCATTGCCCTGAGTCTGTTCGCCTTTGACGGACGGATGGCGCTGGCAGCGCTGTGGGTCATCCCGGTATCCGCTGCCATCGTGATGGGCAGCTACCGGGTGCAGGACAAGGTGCAGGCCAAGACCATGGCGGCGAAAATGGCCTGTGCGGACGGCATTCAGGAGTACATCGAGACCCTCCGGGACCTGAAAGCCAGCAATGCGGAGCAGCGGTATCTGTCTGGCCTTTCCGGCAAAATTCGGGCTGTGGAAAAGCAGTCCATCGCAGCAGAACTGGAAACAGCGCTGTTTGTGTCCTCTGCGGGCATGGTGCTCAAGCTGGGCATTGCATCGGTGGCGCTCACCGGCTCGGTGCTGCTGGTGCAGGGCAGGATCGACGTGCTGACTCTGTTTCTGTTCCTGATGGCGGCATCCCGGATGTACGACCCTATGCAGGGCGCGTTGCAGAATCTGGCGGCGGTCATTGCCATGCGTACCAATGTGGGGCGGATGAATGAGATTCTGGACGCTCCCCTGCAGACCGGTAGCGAGCAGCTGACCAATCAGGGCTGCGATATCGTGTTCGACCATGTGGGCTTTGCCTATAACTCCGGCGAAACGGTGCTGCGGGATGTCTCCTTTACCGCAAAGCAGGGGGAGGTCACGGCACTGGTGGGTCCCTCCGGCGGTGGCAAGACCACCGTTTCCCGACTGGCGGCACGGTTCTGGGACTACCAGAAGGGCAGCATCACCGTGGGCGGCATGGAGGTTTCCCGAATCGACCCGGAAAAGCTCATGAGCCTGTATTCCATCGTGTTTCAGGATGTGACGCTGTTTGACAACACGATCCTGGAAAACATCCGTCTGGGGCGCAAGGGTGCCACCGACGAGGAAGTTCTGGCGGCGGCAAAGCTGGCAAACTGCGAGGAATTTGCCGAAAAGCTGCCGGACAAGTGGAACACCAACATCGGCGAGAATGGCTGCGCTCTTTCCGGCGGCGAGCGTCAGCGCATTTCCATTGCCCGCGCCTTCCTGAAGGATGCGCCCATCATTCTGTTGGACGAGGCCACCGCCAGTCTGGACGTGGAGAACGAAACTGCCATTCAGGAGGCTCTTTCGCGGCTCATAAAGAACAAAACCGTCCTCATCATCGCCCACCGGATGCGCACCGTAGCCGGTGCGGATCGGGTGGTGGTGCTGTCGGGCGGCATCGTGGCCGAGCAGGGCAGCCCGGCAGAGCTGTACGCCCGGAAGGGCTTGTATGCCCACATGGTGGATCTGCAGTCGGCAAGCCGGAATTGGACGATCTGAGAATGAGGGCGGCTTTTATAAAGATAGCGACAAAAAGCTGTTCGACATCGTTCTGGTCTGGAAGCTCGACCGCTTTGCCCGAAACCGCTATGACAGTGCCCGGTACAAGACCCAACTGAAGCGGAACGGCGTGAAACTGGTATCGGCAACGGAAGTCATTTCGGCTGGTCCGGAGGGCATTATTCTGGAATCGGTGCTGGAAGGCTACGCCGAATACTACTCGGCTGACCTGTCTGAAAAGGTCGTGCGTGGCATGACCGAGAATGCTCTCAAGGGCATTTATAATGGTGGCACGATTCCGTTCGGCTACATGATCGATGAGACCCGGCATTATCAGCCCGACCCGTTGTTGGCCCCGTATGTGGAGCAGACGTTCCAGAAGTATGCAGACGGTGCGACCATGACTGACCTGCGGGATTGGTTAAAAGCACACAACATCAAAAATTCAATGGGCGGGGAGATGACCTACAATACGATTCAGCGGATGCTGAGTAATCGCCGGTACATCGGCGAATTGCGCTTGCGGGATGTGGTACAGCCTAATGCGATCCCGGCACTGGTGTCAGGTGAACTTGTCGGGGCAAGGCCCCTCCATCTTGCTACGCAAGACCGTTCTGTCGCTTAAAAGCCCCACTGGGGCTTTCATTGCTCCGCTTCGCTGCGCAAACGCGAACCTGTTCAACAAGGTGTAGGAAAAGCTGGCGAAAAATAAAAAGGCCCCTGCCCGTTATAAGGCAGAGGAAAGCTATCTGCTTACCACCAAGCTGTACTGCGGCAAGTGCGGTGCGCTGATGTTCGGAGAAAGCGGTGTCAGCCATACCGGGAAGATGTACACCTATTACAAGTGTGCTGCCGCCAAGAAGAAAAAGACCTGCGACAAAAAGGCAGTGCGGAAACAGTGGCTGGAAGATCTGGTGGTCAACGAAACCATGAAGCTGGTGGAAGATGATGCTTCCATGAATGCCATCATTGCCAAGGTCATGGAGCTGCAAAATCAGGAAAGCACTGACCTGCCTATCTACGAAAAGCAGTTGAAGGAAACGGAAACCGGCATCACCAATATGCTGAACGCTATCCAGATGGGCATCCTGACCAGTTCCACGAAAGAGCGGTTGGAGGCTCTGGAAGAACAGCGGAAAGAACTGCAAGCCCGCATTGCAGAGGAACGGCTGGCTAAGCCGAAGATGAAAGAAGAGTTTGTCCGGTTCTGGCTGCTCCGCTTCCGCAAGCTGGATATGACCCAGCCGGAGCAGCGGCAGGCACTGGTGGATACCTTCATCAATGCCATCTATCTCTACGATGATAAGGTACTTATTACCTTTAACTATAAGGAAGGTACAGAAACGGTCGCTTTCGGGGAAGCCGTGAAAGCGGAGAAAAGTTCGGATATGAGTGCGCGAGGTGCACCAGAAAATGCCGTGAAATCGAAAGATTTCATGGCTTTTTTGTTATGTAACCCCGAAAAATCTGGGCTTGTACGGTCAATGCACGGTTTTTGCACGATTGGCTTTTTCGTGGGAATCCTCTGCATGGGCTGGAATTGCTTTGAAATGCGTGGTAAATTTTGCATCAGGTCAGCAGTGCCAGACGGAGCTGAGCCTTTACTTCGGGGTCTGCATTCTTCAGCAGTTCCAGCAGAGCAGTCATAGAAATGGTCGGTTCGCCTGCGGCGGGTACAGCCTGCGGGCTGGGGCTTTCCTGTTTGGCGTAGAACCCCTCCTCAAATTTCCTGCCCAGTTCTACACGGGAGGACTGCTGGATATGGGCGTAGGTGTTCACCAGCATATCCGCCGTAGCGTGACCTGTGGTTCCCTGAACAGCCTTCACATCGCCGCCGGAGATCATCAGCTGATAAGTCGCACTGGAATGCCGCAGACCGTGGAACACGATCTGCTCAAACTCCGGGTGCTCTGCCCGCCATACGCTCGATGTTCCGCAGCACCTCCCGGCTCATGTCGCTGACGGCTGTGCCGAGGGCAAAGACGGCATCCGGGGTGGAAAAATTGTAGATTGCCTGAAAATCGTCCTTGTCGAACCACCCTGTCGGCTCAAAGCCGCAGCGTTCCAGCAGCGTGTATCGCTCTATGTATTCGTCTAAAATCTCCGTATTGATGACAGCCGCGTGTTTCAGGTAAATCAGTGCATGAGCTTCCTGTGCAAGTTGCCGCAGGGGAATCTTTCCCATCGAGTAGAGCGTAATGCCCTCCTCGTAGCGGATATATTTCTTTTTCTTCCCAGCCAGTATCTTTTCCAGTTCTGGAACTGTAAAGGTCTCTGTTTTTGGTGTCATGCCATTCTTCTCCTTTGTCAAGGGTCGTGGTATACTTGTTTTATCAGGATATAGAAAAAGGACACTCCACTTTCAGCATTCGCTGATGGTGAAATGTCCTCTTGGCTGTTTTCTCGTTTACAGTTCTCTGCTGGTAGCCAGAATGTGAGAATCCGTCTGTCCTAATGGGGATTTTTCTGCATCTCCGTCACTCCATGCGGAAATCCGTCAAGGATGTCAGCTTTCTGACATTTTCTGTGTCGGAATCCGCGATGTATTTCATTGTCGGAGACACAAAGATTACCACGTAGCTCAGTTAGATTCAGGGCGCATCGTGGGGACAGGTCAAGGAACACGCATGAAAGGCTTTATATTCCGTTATAAGCCTACTCATGCGGCTTCCTTTTTGTCCCGTCCGTACGTTACCCTACGCAACTCTCCACAAGTTACCGAGGATTTGGTGTAAAAGTGGTGTAGTGGTTGGTGTAGTAGATTTCAGACCGAAATGCCCAGTTTACCGTTCAGATTTGCAAAGGAATGGGCTTTGGCTTCCTTGGTGGCTTCTGCGTAAATCTCCATCGTAGTGCTGATGTCCTTGTGTCCCATGATGTCCTGAATGATCTTCAGGTTGGTCTCATTTTCGCACAGCCGGGTGCAGAATGTGTGCCGGAGATTATGGCAGGAGAAGGGCGGCAACAGCTGCGGCTCCCGTTTTTCCTTTTCGGCCTTTTCCAGTTCGGCTTCGTTGTATGCCACACTGATGCGCTTGATGGCACGATTGACCGTCTGCGGGTTCTGCGGCTGGCCGAAGCGGTTCAGGAATACGAAATCGGAGATTCCGTCGATTTCGTATTCGCATACCAGTTCAAGCTCCTGCTGGTTGGTGCGCTCCTGCTCCAGCGCCTTCCGCACTTCGGGCAAGATCGGAATTGCCCGCTTACCAGCGGCAGTCTTGGGGGTGGACATGGTGAAATAGCAGCCGCCCACCTCGTGGTCATGGTACACCAGATTGTGCTGGATGGTGATAAACCCACTCTCGAAGTCGATGTCACCCCAGCACAGGCCAACCGTTTCCGAGATGCGGCATCCGGTACCCAGCATGAAGGTGAACATCGGGAGCCAGTGCTGGAACTTCGGCGTTTTCTTGATGAAATTCAGAAATGCCTGCTGCTGGGGCAGGGTCAGAGCGTGGCGTTTGGGCGTTTCGTACTGGTGGGCGGCTTTAATGGCCGTCAGGACACCATCCGTGGGATTCACACGGATGTACTCATCGTCCACCGCCACCGCAAAGACCTGATGGAGAACATTCTGAGTAGACTTCCCAGCACCTTGCCCGCCCACCAGACAGAGCATGGTTTCAAATTTACATCCCGGCTGGAACACCCGCTTGACGGCTCCTAGCAGAAAGATCTTCATGGCTTCGCAAGTGTACTCGTCCTCCGCAGCACCGAGAAAGTGGCGCAGGACGTGGGCTATCCGCTCTGTTCCATCCCATTTCAGGCCGTTCAGGTAATCCCGAATGGGATGATAGCGGTTCTCGTTGGCAACAATGCGGATGGCGGATTCGATTTTCTTTTCACTGGAGATGCCGTACTTCTCCATCCGACGCAGGATATACTTCATGTCGGTGTCGTTCAGCGTCTTACCGGAGCGGGGCCAGCCTACGGGCTTTACAATGTCGATGCGCTCGCTCAACAGGTTCAGCCGGATGGCATCGGCAAGCACATGGTCGTTCTGCAGAATCGTGATGCAGTTTTGGATCGTCCGCTGGATCTCGCCGTTGGAGTGCTTGGTCAACATTTCCTTCACATCGGCAACGGTTCGGGGAGTGCGTTCTTCGTTGACTTCTTTGCTCAATAAACATCACCTCGTACTATTATTGAAAACGATTTTCTGATTTTTCCGCAGCGGGTATATCTCCGGGTTTCCGTTGCATCTGCTCTGCCTGCAAGCGACTCAGCAGTTGCAGAACGGAATCCCGTGCTTTCTTCTTGACCTGCTCCTTGCCTTTCTGCCGGACTTCCGGCTTCAGGAGCTTCTCCTGCAAGCGGGTGGCGGTGGTCTGCATGGTCTTGAGGAACTTGTTCAGCACATCGTCCAAACGATGGGAGGCATATTCCCTAGTAGCTTTGGGAGCTTTTCTCTCTGGCGATAACACCCACTTTTTCGTGTCCTCGATCATCCGCATATCTTCCTTGCGAGTCTCGGTGCGTACCACATCGGTCACGACCTCCACAGCCTTGTCGTAGGCTGCTGCCGAAATATCTTCCAGCAGGGTCTCCATGTCCGAAACTTTCAGGGTCAGCGCGTCCAGCCTGTCCTGCTGGGCGGCAAGCTGCTCCTTTTGCTTGGCAAGGATAAAATCCTGCTTTTCCAGATACTTGCGGTTGCCGTACTCCGCTTCTTCCTCCAGATCCAGCCCATGCCGCTTGGCAATCTCGAACAGCATCTTCCGGCAGGCTGCATCAAAGGTGATTTTGCGGTTGTTGCGGCGGCTGAGGGGCTTGTCCGGGTCGGGCAGCTCGAAGCCCAGTGCTTCCAATGCCTTTTCCTGCTGGGGTGCTACTTCTCCGTACTTGTTCTCGCAGTCGAATACATGACGCTCGTGGATGTGGGGTGTGCTTTCGTCCAGATGCAGTGCCCAGTCCAGCACATGAACATGGTCGCCATACTTGGCTTTGAACGCCTCGATGAACTCGGTGACGATGTTCAGCAAGTCCTCTGCCGAAGCGTGTTCATCCAGCGTTCCAAGTTGGTAAATCGTCTCTTCCGGGCAGGTCTTGCGGCTGGACAGCAGGTCGGGAATGGAGCGGTTGCGCTCCGTGTGCCGGATCTTGGCGTTGCGCTCGTTCTGACCTTCGATAAAGGTCGTGTACCGGCTCTCGTAGAACTGCCGTTCCACATCTGAGAAGGTCGTCCCCAGATCGTCCGGGTCTTGTGGGTCGAGAGCCGAACGGAAACCGTGGAAGCAGTCCCAATAGATGTTGCCCTTGGCTCGTTCCAGGTCGATGTGCTCACTGTTGGCAAGGTTGAAACTGCGGTCATTGTGCCTGGGGTTATAGGTGCCGTGGGTTCCGGCTCGTCCGTTGTGTCGTGTCAGTTTCAGATAGACATCCCTCCGTTTCATCAGTTTGGCGTGGGAGAACGCAGCAGCGGAGCTGCTGGATCTGCCGCCATTTTGCGCCAGATAATACCCAGTAGGATATGACGCACAGCATCATATCACTGGGGCAAAGAGCTGCGCTCTCTGCACTCTTGCTCCGGGCAAGCTGCCCTGAAGGACAGCTCGTCCGGTTTTTCAGAGGGTCATGTTGACCCTCTGATTTTGGCAAACTGTCAATCTGACACTTTGCCAACACCCCCTATAAAGGAGAACTTGGGCGTTTTGCTGCGTACGTGCGTACGCAGCAGGCGGTTTTCTCTGTACGCACGTACGCAGCGAAAGACCGAAAACGCACCATATAGGGGGGATCAAAAGCGGGTCATGCCCGCCAGCCATTGGGGGTGAGGTCGGGCTGCACAAGGGCTTCAATGCCGACAAATCCCCGGACCCGCCGCCCGGACGAGTTGACGATGTTATTGGTAGATTCCAGATTATACCTGCGCTGGTTGGCGATCAGCGCATCGCTGAACCCTCGTGCCTTGATCGCATTCAGGCTGTTCTCCTCGCACCACATCTTGTAGACCTCATACAGCTCTTTCGAGCTGGTGCAGGCATCCGCCTTCAGACGGATGTAGCCCTCGGATTCGAGGAAGTCGAACACATTGTTGTTGTCCCGCTTCACCAGTTCCCGGTTGCGCTTGGCACGGTCACTCTCGGTGAACTGGAAGCCATTCTTCACCAGCCGCTGCAAGCCCTCAAATGCCCACAGCAGGATGCCCTCGACCTCTGCCGCCATCTTCTCGGCAATGTCCGGGTCGTCTACACGGGACAGGGGTTTGTCCTTGGTAGTCAGGACAAGCTGGCGGCGGTAGAAACCGTCCGAGCGATCATACAGAGCCTGCAAGTCACCGTTGCTGAATGCCAGCAGACGAGCGTACATCCAGCCCTGATAGCTCTGCTTGCCCTTGCGCTCCAAGTCCATCTGTCCCTGTGCGGTCACGATGGACTTGACATAGTTGGTCTGACGCAGGGCTTCCATCCGCATATCGTCGTCCACGCAGAGCAGGGTGTGCTCCAGATCGGCACGGGCAAAGCGGTTCTCCAAGATCTTGCCGATGCTGCCATCCTTCATGTTGCAGCCGAACAAGCGGGACAGCACTACACCGATCTGCGATTTTCCCTCGCCGCCGTTGCCCTTGATGACCATCATGCGCTGCCCCTTGTTGCTGGGGATCAAACAATAGCCGATAAACTCCTGCACCGTGGGAATGTCCTCCGGGTAGAGCAGGTCGGATAGAAACCGCAGCCAGTGGACGGGCTGGGCGGCTTTCGGGTCATACTTGACGGGCAGGCGGTTGCGGACGATCTCCGGCTTGCCTTCCGGAAAAGTGTCATCCAGATACAGGGTGCCGTTTGCCAGCGCAATGCGGTCGGTGACGGGCGGGAAGTCCTCCACCTGTGCCGCCAGTTTCAGCACGTCTACCACATTGGTGACCTTCTTGGCAAGGTTCGCTCCGACGTATTCACGCATCATCTCGAAGATCTCACACCGCAGGGGCATGGGGTCCACCATTCTGCCGTCCGGGGTGAAAAATGCGCCATTCGAGTAAAGCAGTTGGTGGCTGCTCAGGAAATCGTCACAGAACAGGGATTCGTTGAAAAAGCCTTTCTTGAACCATGCAGGGGTAAAATTACTCATAGGCATTCCGTCCTTTCATTGGCGTTACGGTAAGAAAATGTGGTCATTTTGACCACATTTTCTTACTCCGCAACTGGGGAATCAACGTCCTGCCGTTCTCCCTGCATGGCTTTCCTGCCCCCTTCCGGCGGCGTTTTCCGGCTCTCCCACTTTGGGGTCATCGCCGGGTATCCCATGCAGACGGTCATGCTGTTTTCAAGGTGCAACGGGCAAAACGGCAACAAAAAAGCCGTCACAAAACAGACCAGCCCTGCCTTCGCTTTTTCTGGAAGGTCATGCTAGTCGGTTATGTAACGGCTGAAAGCCAAGATGTTCGGCCCCGCAGGGTCTGAACGAATATGTAAAAATATGTTATATTCAATTGTTGAGATAGATTACCACAAAAATCGAGCCGTGTCAACAAAAAGTTTCGAGAGTATGCCACTTTCGGCAGCTTGCAAGAAAAAACAATGAAAACTTTGGCAAAAAGAGAGAGGGCTGGATGGTACCAGCCCTCTTGACAGGAGTGATTCATGCTATGTAGATATAATCCATCCCGCTTTACAGGGTATAACATTCTTTGTACTTTTCGATAATGCTTTCTGCAAAGGAAGATGCCTCTTCATAATAATCTTCCTTTTTCCATTCAGCTAACTCCTCAGGCGAAACAGATCGAATGATATATTCGCCATGTACAAATTGCTTTGCGACCTCCATAAACTCATCAAAACTCGAAGTCATGCCTCTTGCGTCGACATAATAGAGCCGATTTGGTTCATTAACTTGACAGAAGGCATGGAATCCTTTTCTTCCAGTCCATTCTGATCCTAAAAATTCCTCAATCACGTATAGATTGTAGCCTAATTTCTTTTGCAATGCTACTGCAAAAATATGGCAGGCACCACAAAGTAAAACATCTGCATAGTCATATGCAAAATCGATATCTTCTGGTCGCTTAAAAAAATTATCATAACATATCTCACCTAAAGATTTCATGAAGTTCACATCATTATAAAATCCTTTGTGACGGACGGCATCATCATTATATGAACAGCACAAATTTGCTCTATCGCTCACTTCATCCTCTCCTTGCTGTTGTTTTTTCTGCGGCCATTTTATTCAAAACAAATTGAAAACCGTATGGCCACATTCCTTACTCTACCATAATATCTTCTGCCGTCAGTGTAGACACATCTTCATTGTTGAGATATGGCTCATTGGCAAGTCTGTTCGCCTGATTGACAACCGTTTTTTCAAAGAAATTGCGCACCTCACGACCATTCGCAAATGTTTCATCTCGGTTTGCGTATTCTTCTTCAAAATGCTTCAGTACCAAATCTCGTGCATTCTCCGTAGCTATAAGCCCGGACTTCTTACACATGGAATCGAAGATTTCCAGAAGTTCTTCCGGCGTGTAGTCCTCAAAGTAAATGTACTTGTTAAATCTCGATTTCAAACCGGGATTCGAGTTCACAAAACGTTCCATTAAATTAGGATAACCGGCAACAATGACTACCAAATCATCTCGGTTGTCTTCCATTGCCTTCAGGATCGTGTCAATCGCTTCCTGACCATAGTCGTTAGAATCGTTGCCCCTAGCCAGTGTATACGCCTCGTCAATGAACAATACTCCACCCAGAGCCTGCTGAATAACTCCCTGCGTCTTGATTGCGGTCTGCCCAACATAGCCACCAACCAATCCTGAACGGTCGACTTCGATTAACTGACCTTTAGAAAGAATTCCCAGTTCGTGGTAAATTTGTGCCAGCAGTCGAGCAACTGTTGTTTTGCCTGTGCCGGGATTGCCAGAAAATACAAGATGCCGGGAAACAGGAAGTTCTGGAAGTCCCTTTTCTTTACGAATCTTTTGAAGTTTTAAGAGATTGATAATTGAAGATACTTCTTTCTTTACTTCCTGCAACCCTGTAAGATTTTCAAGTTCACTGAACAAGCTGTCAGTCAAAACGCAATTTTTATCGATGGGAAGCACTGTTTGGTCTGCATCTTCTGCGAAAACGGAATTCTCGTTGGCTTGATCGTGTCCAAATAGAGAATCAGTTAAAATCTTAGTAATTACTTCCATATCAGACGGCATCGATGAATCCAAAAGGTATAAGTTATCATTGTCATTGACAATTTGAACTGTTGAGCTCAAATGGGGCAGGCGTTTCTGACCTGTCTTTTCATAATCAGAGCAAATAGCTTCCATCATATCGCCGGAGGTGAAACCCATAGCATGCGTGTAATCGTAATAGAGAATGCCTTCGGTGAAATTATATAGGGTGCTAAAGTCTCCCTTAAATCCTTTTTTTAAACTCGGATTGCTTTGAGCTAACCGTTTTGTCCTCTGAGATTCAAGTTTGAAAATATAGTCATATTTTTGTTTTATATGGGCAAATGCATCAGATTTCAATCCAATAAAATACAAAACGCAAATGTTATGTATTATTTTAGCCGCAAGCTCTAACTCACCAGTATAGCGACTTTCATCGTAGTCTGCATTTAGAACACCGTCTTCATTTAGTAGTTCGAAATAATAAGAAATCGCGCGATTCCAGTCTCCAGCGATAACACTGTTTTGTGCCATTATCGCCAGATAATCCATATGAAGTGCATTGTTATCTTTAATAGAATCTGATGCCACCTCCATTACTAACAATGCTGCTTGCTTTTTGTTGGCAAATATTTCCGCATCGGAGTATTCATCTTCGTCTACTATTCGATTTTTATCTTCAAAAATATAGTACTGCAAAATATCTATGACGTTATCAATGCACTTCAAATCGTGTGGATTATTTTCATAATTTTGAAGTATCCCTTGGTATACTGGCATAGTAATGCTCCACTTGAACAAACCTGTTGCCGGAAACAGCGGCTTAAAATCGCATATATGTGGCATTTAATTTCCCCCTTACTGTAAGCAGCATATCGACTACCATAAACCAACCCCAAATATTGCAAGATACAAATAAACCCAGCAAACACTTCATAGCCACTATAAAGCGTTTGCTGGGTTTCATTCTATAGGTTTGGCTACTACACCAATCCGCTTATTCACTTGTTACACCACACAGCTCTGTAAGGCTCCTTTTCGAGAAAACGTCCCAAAATTGGTGTAGTTGTGGTGTAGTACCGCAGATGTTGTCTGAAATCCGTTCATGATTTCATCATATCTGCGTTTTAATTTTACGTTTTACTGCTCAATCGGCTTCATCGTGGGGAACAGCAGAACATCGCGGATGGAGGCACTGTCGGTGAGCAGCATGACCAGGCGGTCCACGCCGAAGCCCAGGCCGCCCGTGGGGGGCAGGCCGTACTCCAGTGCGTTGACGTAGTCGTAATCCACCTGAGCCTTGCAATCGGGCTCAATGGCCTTGCGCTCGGCGACCTGACGCTCAAAGCGGCCCTTCTGGTCGATGGGGTCGTTCAGCTCGCTGAAGGCGTTGCCGTACTCGGTGCAGTCGATGAAGTACTCAAAGCGCTCGGTAAAGGCGGGATCATCCGGCTTGCGCTTGGCCAGCGGGCTGATCTCGACAGGGTAATCATAGATGAAGGTGGGCTGGATCAGCTTGTCCTCAACAAAGGCATCGAAGAACTCGGCCAGAATGGCACCCTTGGTGGGGACCTCGGGCAGCTCCACATGATGCTCCTTGGCAGAGGCAATGGCATCCTCGTCAGACTTCCAATCGTTGAAGTCCACGCCGGAATACTTCTTGACAGCCTCGACCATGGTCAGGCGCTCCCAGTGGCCCATATCGATCTGCTTGCCCTGATAGGGAATGACCATGCTGCCGCAGATCTTGAGGGCCAGGCGCTTGTACAGCTCTTCCACCAGATCCATCATGCCGTGGAAATCGGTAAAGGCCTGATACAGCTCGATGCTGGTGAACTCGGGGTTGTGCTTGGGGTCCATGCCCTCGTTGCGGAAGATACGGCCAACCTCGTACACGCGATCCATGCCGCCCACGATCAGGCGCTTGAGGTACAGCTCAGTCTCAATGCGCAGCACCATGTCCATGTTCAGGCTGTTGTGGTGGGTGTAGAAGGGGCGGGCAGAGGCACCGATCTCAAAGGGGGTCAGGATGGGGGTATCCACCTCCAGGAAGCCCTTCTCGTCCAGATAGGCGCGGATCTCCTTCAGGATCTGGCTGCGCTTGACGAAGGTATCCTTCACTTCGGGGTTGGCGATCAGGTCCACATAGCGCTGACGGTAACGCATCTCGGTGTCGGTCAGACCGTGGAACTTCTCGGGCAGGGGGCGCAGGCTCTTGGCCAGCAGGGTCAGCTCGGTAGCACGAACGCTCAGTTCGCCGGTCTTGGTGCGGAACACCTCACCCTTGACACCGATGATATCGCCCACGTCCAGCTTCTTGAAGGCGGCGTAGGCCTCCTCGCCCAGCTCGTCGCGGCGGACATACAGCTGGATATCGCCCTTGTCATCGCGCAGGTGGGCAAAGCTTGCCTTGCCCATCACGCGCTTGGACATCATACGGCCGGCCAGCGCGACCTGCTTGCCGCTGTCGGTCTCGTTGGGCAGATCCTTGAACTCTTCCTTCAGGTCGGCAGAGTATGCGTCCTGCGGGAACTTGGTCAGGGTGAAGGGGTCGTTTCCGGCAGCCTGCAGGTCGGCCAGCTTCTGGCGGCGCACCTGCACCTGCTCGCTCTCAGACAGGCCCTGAGCGGGGTTTCTCTTTTGCTCTTCCATGGTTTCCTCCCGTTCAGGCTCAGTTTGCAGCGTGGGTGATGGCCAGCACTTCGTACTCGACGGTCTGGCCGGAGGGCAGCAGGACCTCAGCCTTCTCGCCCACAGCCTTGCCCAGCAGAGCGTGGCCCACGGGGCTCTCGTCGCTGATCTTGCCGTTGATGGGGTCAGCCTCGGTGCGGCCAACGATGTCGTACTCCTCGGCTTCATCATCGCCGGTCATCTTGATGGAGACGTGGGTGCCAACAGAAACGCTGTCCACGCTCAGCTCGCTCTCGTCGATGATCACAGCGTTCTTGACCATCTGCTCCAGCTCGGTGATGCGGTTCTCCACCAGACCCTGGGTGTTCTTGGCTTCATCGTACTCGCTGTTCTCAGAAAGGTCGCCGTGGCTGCGGGCTTCCTTGATCTCCTCGGCCAGCTCCTTGCGGCGGACCGTCTTGAGGTATTCCAGTTCGTCCTGCATCGCCTTCAGGCCGGAAGCGGACATCTTGATTTCTTGTGCCATTTTGGATCTTCTCCTTGTCTATTGGATTGACGCAGCCGCAAAGCCGCGCACGAATGCTATTATGACTGTTCTATTATAATAGCAAGCCGGGAGCTTGTCAATAAAAACCACGGCGCTAGAGCGGAAAAAGCGGCGGCGTGTTTCCTCGTTTTTTCGTTGAAATATGCCAGGTTTTATGATATAGTAGTAGTCGTTTTTACGTTTCACTCCCCTATTCTCCCCGCGGAAAGGAAGCTCCCATGAACCTGACAAAGCAGTTCTTCAAGTATGTGTCGCAGAATATTTTCGGTCTGATCGGCACATCGTGCTATATTCTGGCCGACACCTATTTCATCGCCCAAGCGGCGGGCACCGACGGCGTGACCCTGCTGAACCTCTGTCTGCCCATGTACAACCTGATCTTTGCCTTCGGCTCGATGATCGGTCTGGGTGCGGCCACCCGGTACGCCATCCTGCAAGCGCAGGGCGAGGCGCGGGCGCAGCGGTATTTTTCCAACGCCATCCTCTGCGCCTGCCTGATCGCCATCCCGTTCATGCTGGCGGGCGCGTTCTGCCCGGGCACGCTCCTGCGGCTCATGGGCGGCGATGCGGACATCGTGGCCCTGGGCCTGAACTACACCCGCATCTTCCTGCTGTTCACACCCTTCTTCATGTGCAACTACATCCTCTCGGCCTTTGTCCGCAACGACGGCGACCCATCCCTTGCCATGGTGGCCACCCTGAGCGGAAGCCTGTTCAATGTGGTATTCGATTACATTTTCATCTTCCCCATGGGGCTGGGCCTGCCCGGCGCGGCGCTGGCAACGGCCATCTCGCCGGTGCTCAGCATCGCCATCTGCAGCCGCCACTTCTTTCAAAAGAGCAACACGCTCACCTTTGTCCGGCAGGCTCCCTCGGCCCGGCTGCTGGTGCAGAGCTGCCAGCTGGGCATTTCCGGTTTTGTCGGGGAGCTCTCCTCTGCCGTGACCACCACCGTGTTCAACTTCCTGCTGCTCCGGCTGGCGGGCAATGTGGGCGTGGCCGCTTACGGCGTGGTGGCAAACTTTGCGCTGGTGGCAACAGCCATCTTCAACGGCGTGGCCCAGGGTGCCCAACCGCTGGTCAGCCAGTGCTACGGCAAAAATGAGATGGCCGGGGCAAAAAGGCTGCTTCTGCTGGGCTGCGGCACCGCGCTGGCGCTGGCGGCGGTGTTGTACGGTGCCGTGTTTGGCTTTACCGACACCTTTGTTGCCCTCTTCAACAGCGAGAGCTCTGCTCTGATGTCCGAATATGCCCACAGCGGTATGCGCATCTACTTCCTGGGCTACTTCTTTGCAGGCTGCAATATTGTTGCGGCGGGCTATCTGGGTGCGGTCAACCGCCCCACCGAGGCCACCATCACCTCGGTCAGCCGGGGCGTAGCCGCCATCGTCACCTGCTCGCTGATCCTGAGCGCCCTGTTCGGCATGAACGGCGTGTGGTCGGCCTTCCCCGCCGCCGAGGCCATCACGCTGGCCCTGACGGTGTTCCTGCTCAAGCGCCCGCAGTCTGTGTGCGGCTGAACGCCTCCACGGAAAAGAGCCGGGTGCTGCCCCGGCTCCTGAACATTTTAAATATACAGTGCCTGCTCCCGCTGGCTTTCCGCCGGGCTGAGGGGCCGCGCTGTCTGACCGGCCAAGGCCCGCCACTGTGCGGGGGATTGGCCGGTCTCTTTTTTGAACACCCGGCACAGGTAGTTGGCCCCTGAGAAGCCGCACAGGCTGGCAATGACATCCAGCGTGTATTCCCGGTGCAGGAGCAGCCGCATGGCAGCTTCCACCCGCACAGTGGTCAGGTAGCGCCCCGGGGGCACCCCCACAGCGGCGGTAAAGGTGCGGACAAGGTGGCTCTTGGAGACTCCCAGCCGCTCACTGAGCTCCTCCACGCCGTACAGGCCAGCGTAGTTCTGGCGGATATCCTCAATGGCGGCCTCCACCAGCGGCGGCAGGGGCGGGGCGGCGCTGTCGGCCCCCGCAAGCTCACAGAGCAGGGCAAAGGCCAGCTGGCTGGCAGCCCGGCTGCGGGGTGTGTCGGCCTCGGCGGCAAGGCGGCCCAGCAGCTCTGCGGCGGCGGGGCAGGTCTCGCCCCGGGCCAGGAACGGCAGCTCCGTCAGCCCGGCAAGGAACTGCACCGCCGCCTGCCCGGTCAGCTGGATGCAGAGCAGGTGGCTCTCCCCTTCCGGGGTCAGGGTCAACGGGGCGCGGCTCAGCACCAGATGGCCCGCCGCCGCGCTCTGGGGCGGCAGGATCAGTGCGCTGCCCGCCGGGGAGGGCGAGGCATCGGTCAGGCTGGCAGTGCATCTGCCGCTGGAGATCAGGCAGACCCACAGCCCCTCGCCGGTCAGGGTCAGGGGTTCTTTGGGCTGGATATCCCGCACCACGCCAAGGGCTGCGGTGCTTGTCCAATCATAAAGCAATATCTGACACCTCAAATCAATAAAATGCTATTTTATATCACAAAGTTATCTGCTATTATAATACCAACGAGAGCGTGCACCGTCAAGGTGCCGTAATATAGAAAAATTTTAATGGAGGCAATGACCTATGGCTTCGATTAGCTGCCAGCACATCTACAAGATCTATCCGGGCGCTACTGCTCCTTCTGTTACCGACTTCAACCTGGAGATCCAGGATAAGGAGTTCATCATCTTCGTCG
>ERZ791785.816-NODE-816-length-21188-cov-3.192164_pt1 | contig 21188 bp, 21 predicted proteins | sample MGYA00509947_ERZ791785 | MGnify/ENA primary metagenome ERZ791785 (study PRJEB30046, sample SAMN00791982) | human gut metagenome | study: EMG produced TPA metagenomics assembly of the A metagenome-wide association study of gut microbiota in type 2...
TCGACCATCTTTTCGCTTATTTTGCAGATGTCATTTTCGTTTATTCCTCTTACTTTTATTTGTGGCATAATGTCCTCCTACTTTGGAATTTATTATCTATTTTTATAATGTAGTAAATTTTTTCTACATAAATTTATAATAGATATATTATAACAAATTAGTAAAAAACTAGTCTAGATTAAACATTTTTATTAAACTTTTGTACAACTTATTTTATTCTGCACCTAACCTCGAAATATGGGCTTGAAAAATCATAACTATACCCAGGGCTTATGATAATAGTCTTGTCGTTTGAATTGACACATGAAAACATCTCACAAATCTTATCAAAATTAAACTCGTTAGTCTTCTTACACAAGAACCTTCCTTCTTCAATTTTGACTACATTTTCAAGATTAGAGTGTCTTTTATCAACTTCATATGCAGCAAATTTAGTAGTTATATTATCTTTTATATTTATAATTACTCCATAGTCATGTTCAATATATAAATCTTGGCTAAAACCTTCTTCAAACAATCTATCCAATAATTTATAATACTTGTCATTCATCTCATCTTCATATAAAGGTGATGTGTAGTAGTATTTTTCTCTTAAATCAAATTCTTTTTGCTCTTTGTCGTCATAACTGTCTACTCTTTCGATATATTCTTGCAGTACATTTAAAAACTCTAACGACTCATTAAGTTGAGTTATCCTCTCTTTTGTTATCTTCTTTCCATACTCAATTACATTCTTATAATCTACCTTGTCATCTATAAAAGCCAAATCTTTTACTTCTTTTAAAGGAATCGACAAGTTAACACATATTTGTATCAACTCAGCCATTCTAGTTTGTTCAAAATTGTAATATCTATAATTAGTATTTTGATCAATATATACTGGTTTTAACAGACCAATTGAGTCGTAATATCTTAGAGATTTAATACTGCACCCAGTCCTTTTTGAAAACTCTCCTATTGTTAGCAAATTATCTTTCATAAAACCTCCTTGACTCTCCCATTATGGCATACTTTATACTGATTATAGTTTTTTATTATATTTATGTCAAAAACTAAATTAATAAAATTTTAAAGGAGAAAGTTTATGAATCAAGAACTTTTTGGGGTAGCCCCTCCAAAAAAACTATTTGTAAAATTAGCAGTTCCAAGCTTAGTTAGTATGTTATTTTCATCTATTTATATGATGGCTGACGGAATGTTTGTTGGAAAAATTATAGGTAGCAAAGCTTTGGCTGCGATAAATCTTGTATTCCCAATTATAATGATAGTATTTGCAGTTGGTGACATGATTGCTGTCGGTGCATCTGTAAAAATGGGCATTAAGTTAGGAGAAAAAGAGGAAAAAGAAGCTAGCAATATTTTCTCGGTTGCACTTTTACTCACAACTATCATTAATATTATTTTTATGATATTGAGTTTATTTTTCGCAAAAGATATTATATATATTCTAATTAAAGATAGTGAGCTTGCGTATTTATCATATAAATTTGCTTATCCATTTATTTTAGGTCTTCCTATTATTGCTCCATTTTTTGCCTTGGATAATTATCTAAGAATATGTGGTAAAGCTAATATGAGTATGTGGGTGAATATAGCAGTATCAATGCTTAATATTATATTAGATGCTATTTTGATAGAATATTTCAAACTAGGAATAGAATACGCTGCAATTGCGAGTGCTTTAAGTATGGCTTTTGGAGCTATAATTTTCTTATATCCTTTTATTATGAAAAAAGTTGTATTGAGATTTACAAAACCTAAAATAAATATGAAAGAAATAACTCAAATTCTATACAATGGAAGTTCTGACTTTTTAGGCAATATATCAGGATCTATTATATCAATTATTACTAATGCAGTTCTTCTTCATTATGGTGGTTCAGTAGCTGTTGCTGTATATTCAATTATCATGTATATAGACTCATTACTATCACCATTATTATTTGGTATAATCGGTTCAATAGAGCCAGTTATTAGTTATAATTATGGAGCCAAAAACTATGAACGTATAACTGAGTTTTTCAAAATAACTTGTGTTGTTTCGTTAGCTATATCGGCTATAACTACGATTATAATGTTTGTCTTCCCTGATTTTTTAGTTGGATTATTCTCTTCAAAATCAGATATAGAAATTATACAAATGAGCAAAATCGCATTATTATTAAGTGCCCCATCATATTTATTTAGTTGGTTTTCGATGACTGTTGGATGCTTTTTAACTGGATTTGAAAAAGCTACTGAATCTATGATAATAATGCTTGCAGAATCAGTTGTACTTCCATTAGTGCTGATTGTTGTTTTAACAAAACTTATGGGAGTTTACGGAATATTTTTAATACCAACTATCGGTGGAATAGTTTCTACTATAATAGGTTTGGTACTTTGGAAAAAATGTGTTAAGGAAGAACTTCAAATTGCTGATTAATTTACCTCAGATAGAAAAACCATATCTAAAAAGATGTGGTTTTTCTATCTCTATAAAATTTTATCTTTTATTCATATTCAAAGCATAATTCTTAAACTCTGTTTTATTCTTGTTATGAATAATATTTTTATTCCACACCATATAAATACTCTTATCATCAATCTTATCCTTTATCTTTATAACAGAAATCTTATTAGTATTAATAAGTGGCGTGTTCAATATTATCGCAATGCCTGCCCCTGCTTCGACAAGACCTGAAAGTATCATTGCCTCGCTAGGTTCTGCATAAATTTTCGGTGTATATCCTATAAAATCAGAATAACATTTCTCCACATCAGAGCATTTATCATTATATGCTATAAAATACTCATTTTTCAGCTCACTAAGATATACTTCTTCCTTGTTGGCTAAATGATGATTTTTAGGAACAATCAAAACATACTCTTCTTTTTTCACTAAAGTAGCCTCTATGCTAGAGTATTTGCCTAAATCACTTATATTACTTATAAATCCGAAATCTATATGGTTGTTTTTGATTCCTTTCAAAATTTCATCTGTATTTTGATTATCTATATTAAACTTCACCTTAGAATTGTTATTAAAAAATCCGCTTATTAAAAAAGGTATAAAAATTGCTCCAATACAAGCCGTTGATGATATTGAAATAATTGTGTCGCTGTTGTTTTTCATCTCTTTTAATTTAAGTTTACCTTTTTCAACTTCACTCAAAGCTCCTTTGGCATATTTTAAGAAAACATCTCCATACTCTGTAATCTTGATATTTCTTCCTTCTCTTTGAAAAAGCTTAACATCTAGTTCTTCTTCTAATTTAGATATTGCTTTACTTAGTGCTGGTTGGGTAACTGATAATATTTCTGATGCTGTTGTGAAATTCTTTGTTTCCGCTATTATTTTAAAATACTCTAGTTGTTGTAAATTCATGATTATCTCCTCTTTATTTAAAACCAATAACTTTTGGTTATATATTTATGAATATTTTCAATTAGACACAATTCATCAAACGGTGCTATAATCCTATTATTGTATTATTCAATATATTTAATAACAGGAAAAAGTATAAATTTTTTCTATATAAATGTCAAATTAATTATTGTATTAAAAAGGAGAAATGTAATGTTTAGCGTAAATAAAGAAAAATGTATTGGCTGTTCACAATGTGTGAAAGATTGTCCAGTTTCTACTATATCTTTAGTAGATAACAAGGCTGAAATAAATAATGAAAGATGTTTCAAATGCGGTCACTGTATAGCTATCTGTCCAGTAGAGGCCGTATCAACTGATGATTACAACATGGAAGATGTTATTCCTTATGATAATGACAGTTTCACAGTTGAAGCTGACAACTTACTTAACTTCATAAAATTCAGAAGAAGTGTAAGAAGATTTAAAGATAAAGAAGTTGAACAGGAAAAGATAGAAAAGATAATCGAAGCAGGAAGATTTACTCAAACTTCAACAAACAGTCAAGATGTATCTTATGTAGTAGTTAGAGAAAAACTTGATGAACTTAGAGATTTAGTTTATGAAAGTTTAAAAATAAAAGGTGAAGCAATTTTAGCTAATTTAACACCTCAAACTGCTCATTTAGAAAGATATGCAAGAATGTGGGTTGCTTCTTATGAAATGTACAAACAAGACCCCGTTAAAAATGATAAAATATTCTTCAATGCACCAGTTGCCATATTTGTAGCTTCTCCAAATAACGTAAATGCTGGTTTAGCTTCTTCAAATATGGAACTTATAACTAATGCATTAGGTCTTGGTACTTTCTTCAGTGGTTTCTCAATAGTTGCTGCAAAAGATAATCAACCTATCCTAGATTTACTTGGTTTAGATAGCTCTGATGAATTATTATCATGTCTAGTAATAGGATATCCTAATGTTAAATACCAAAGAACAGTTCCAAGAAAAGATGCTGTTGTAAACTGGATATAATAAGATAAAAATAATATAGGTTGCTTAATTTTATTTAAAATAAAAAAAGGAGTGTTATCGTTATGAAAATATTAGTATTAAACGGAAGTCCAAGAAAAGGGAACACTTTAACTGCAATCAATTCATTTGTTAAAGGAGTTAGTTGTGAACATGAAGTTGAAGTTGTAGATACTTATAAACTAGATGTATCTCCTTGTACTGGTTGTAGAGCCTGTCAATGTTACAAAGGATGTGTTGCAAAAGACGACTCTAACATGATAGTAGATAAAATTGTTGATGCTGATTTACTTGTATTTGCTACACCTGTATATTGGTGGGGAATAACTGCTCAACTGAAAATGGTAATAGATAAATGTTATTGTAAAGGTGCATACCTTAAAAATAAAAAAGCAGGTATCATAGTAGTTGGTGGTGCCGAAACTAATGATAAGCAATACGAATTAATCAAAGGTCAATTCGATTGTATCTCTGGATATTTATCATGGGATCTTCTATTCTACAATGCTTACTCAGCAACTCAAACTGATGATTTAGCTAACAATGAATCAGCAATAAAAGAACTTGAATCTTTAGGTTCTCTACTTGATTCTGAAAAATAATTTATAAAATAATATTATCCATAAATTGAAAAGCTACTAGATCAATTGTCTAGTAGCTTTTTGATAAATAAAATTATTTATTATCCTCTATTTTTTATTATACTTTGAAGCACGCCACCTTTACATTTGTCGCAATTTGCTCCAGCACCAGTAGCTGCAGTAACTTTTTCTACTGTGTCTGCTCCATTTATAACCGCTCTTGCAACTTCTTCAACAGATACGTTGTTGCATCCACATGCATTTTTTAATATCCTTTGCATTTCTGCTGCTTCTTCTTCGTTTTCGATAACTAAATCAGTCATTCTTCTAAGATCTTCTACAGTTCTTGCTCCCTCTGCTTGAGCCATTCTTATTTTTTTATATTTTTCTATTGGTAAACTTGTTTCCATATGTAAATTCTCCTTAATATTTATTTTATATAGTATACACTAATTTAGATGTGCTATGTTGGAAAATTTAAAATTATTCTTTAATCGATTCAACTACAAAATCACCATTAGCAAAACACTTTAAGTCTTCTTCGTTGCCCCAACCCTTATAAGAGTGATTGAATTACAGTTGTTGTCTTGGACGATTATGTAGTTAACTTTCCACTCGCTACTTTCGCTAGTGTCAGTCACTTCATAATAATCTTCCATAGTTCCGCCCTTAAACTCAGCATATTCTGATTCAGCAGCATTATCCCTGTAAATTATCCAAGCTCTTTGTTTTGTTCTAAATGCTTCCATCTCAACTGTAGAATCATCATAATAAATGTTGTAGACCTTTTTATGTCATATGTCTATATTTTAGTTCAATAAAGTTGACAATTTTTTTCGATGGTTTTATTTGTGATTATATATTGGAGTTGTATTATTACTTGTTCAATAATACTTATTCTCATTACTTAATAAATATAATAATATCACCAAGTACTTTTTTATACTTGGTGATATATAAAGTTTTATAAAAATTTATATTCTTTTTTTCTAAACATTAATATCAGCTTTTGACTTTATACTTTCTAATGGTATAGTTCCATTTTTAGTAATATAGTTCCAGCTTTCTTTTTGATCATCTATTATTTTTTCTTTTACTGTATCAACGCCTGTACTTATAGCTCTAGATATACTTCCAAAGAATCCCTTCTTTTCATTAATTACTTTTTCTTGTTTTGGTCTACTTAGGTATTCTTCATATTTAATAGCTTTTTCTAATCTTTTCATATCATCTCTTATTAGTTTTTGACCATTAATTTCCAAGAAGTCTATTTTCTCATCTTTTACTTTTTGTGTTCTTATACTCGATAAACTTATTTCTTCTTTTGCTATGTTTATATCATTTAGACTAAAAAATAAATATTTTTTTAGTATATCTTCTGCATACTTTCTATCATTGAGTTCTATTATTTCTAATTGTTTTTGTTGAATCTCTTTTATTTTATTTTCAAGTATATCTTTACTTCTTATTGACTCTTGTTCTAATTGTTTTAAAGATTGAATTGTATCCTCTTCTATTATCATTGCACTTATATTATATTTATTATCTAAATATTCTTTATCTGCATTAAATATAGCAATTTTTAAACTATCATTTAATTTTCCAATATATTTTTCTTTTAATGATGTTGTTATTTTATTATTTATTTCTTCTATAGCATTTAATATATTTTCTTCTTTTTCTTCTCCATATTTCATTATTGTAGACATTATTATATTTAATTCTTCTTTAGCTATTGATGCTTCTTCTCTCGTTTCAAATTCTATACCATCTACAGTTCTTATATTTTTATCATGTATAACAAGTATTTCATCGAACTTATTCATATACTCATCAATATTATAAACACCTATAAATGTACTATAATCATTAAATTTTTTCTTTGAATCTAAAGTTTGTTCCTCTGTATCTACAGATAATGATTCAAAATACTCATTTAATAATTTAAATTTATATTCATTTATATCTATATCTAGATATGTAGCAATACTTTCTATCTCTCCTGATTTGTCACCTTGTTCATCAATTATCTGCATATAGATTTCTTTATTATACGGATTTAAAATTATTATTTGTTTTAGTATCTCATCTTTTTTATTATCATTTATTAACCCATTCTTATAGTTATTAAATAATGCTTTAGATTTTTCAATATCCTCTTTTGATGGGTATTTTTCTACACTTTTTATTTTGTTGTCATATAAAGCATCTATAACTGCCTTATGCATTACAAAACAATTATAATTTATACTTGTAGCTAATATATTTAAGTTTTCTGGATCTTCGAATATTTTTTTCTTTTGCTCATCTGCTTCCATAGTACTAATATATTTTCCAGCGATATTAACAGCTCCATGTATAGCATTAGTTGCCATATTTAAAGCCTCTGCTTTGATTTTATTCTCCACAGCACTTTGTATATCATATCCTGAAGCATACCATTTAGTTCTATTTTCTCTTCTATTAGTTCTATATTCATCAAGTTGTTCTTGCTCCAAAATTATGCTTAAATATTTTTCATTAACTTTATTAAAATCATTTTCCCATGTAATATATTTTTTATAATAGTTTTTAATAAAGAACTCTCTATCTATTGATATAAGGTCATATGATGAAACTAATATTTCTAATGCCTTATCAACACATTTCATTAAATATGAATTTCCTAATTCTAAACCTTTTTCAGATACTTCATCTATACTTGTATATTTACTATTATACTCTTCTACAAACTCATTAGATAGCTTATGTCCAAGTTCTAAAAAAGTATGTCTTACCTTATTATATTCATTCATTTCATTACTAAATTCTATACTAATATTATTTATACTAAATATTCTATCCATCTTAATCTAACTATCCCCTTTTAAATATAATATTTATAAAGTAAAATCTACATCATCATTTTGCAATGCATTACTTATACTATCAAAATCCTTTAATGGTGATTCCTTTACAATTTCACTTATTCCTTTCATAGCTTCTACTGCTACTGCATCTTTATCTTCATCTAAAGCTTTTTCTAGTACCTCAAAATTTTTATCTATTACTTTATTTCTTTCATTAAATACAGCTTTTGATATATTTTCTACTGTTTCCTTATTAGCTCTAATCTTTTCTAAGTGAATTTCTGTTGCTTTTTCAATTGCTAACCTTTTAGTACGTTCTACTTCCTTTGTAGTTTCATACTCCTTTTTAGAGTCTATCATTGCCTTAATTACATCTGATGCATCCTTTGAAGTTAAATTTTCTAAATTTAATTTATTATTTTTTTTATTATTATCTACTATTTCACCCTTCATATTTCCTCCTAAATATATAGCTTACTTATATCTCCATATACATCTAAAATATCTTTTGTTTTTTCATTTATTACACCATCTTCTGTTAATATCGGTGCTTTTATTATTTCTTTCATAGATTTTATAAAAGCACATGATTTAACTATTACCTTTTGTTCATCACTAGTACATTCATTAATATCTATTTTCCCATTTCTAGCTCTTCTATTATTTATATATTTTAATTTTTTTAAAATATCTTGAGAATATATTCTTCTAAATTCCAATAAAGTATGGTGTACTTCTTCTATTCTTACATTTACAGAATTCTCTAACCAGCTAATAGTTGCTTCTATTTTTCCTACTTCTTCTCTTATTTCAGAATAATATCTCGTAGCCTCTGTTAATCTATTTTCGGAATTTTGCGCATATTTATGAGACATCATTATTGCTGTTGGAACTAAAGCTATTCCACCTAACATTACTTGTCCTCCTGCCATGCCTGCTCCACCAGCTTTTAATGCACCCCCACCTAACGCTGCTAATGTTGCTCTCTGTGCAGCTGCACCACTTAATGATGATATAGCAGTCCCTGTTGAAGCAACTCCAAAATTAGCAACTAAGCTAGTGGCTAATGAAGACATTGCTACAGATGTTCCTATTCCGTCTAATGATCCTTTAGCAATTTTCATTGCTTCTACAGATGTTCGTTTAACTTCTTCTATTTCTTCAGGTGTGAAATTAAATTCTAATTCAGATATAGTTGTTTGAGACTGTTTTAAATTTCTAACCTTTTCAATTATCCTTATAGATTCCATTATTTCATTTGCATAGATTTCTACTTTTATTTTATTTAAACTTTCCATTTTACTAATAGTTTTAGTTTGAGCTTTTTCTAGTTTTTCATTAACACCATTGTAAATAATTTTAGCCTTATTTATTTTTTCATCAGCTTCTGCATTATTTGAAAAACCCTCTAATGAAGTCAGACCACTATATGTAACACCTGCACCTACAGTTGCCGCGCCTAATGCAGCTGCTGCTGTAGTAGTAACACCTATAACCTCTGCACCTGCTACTAATGCTCCTCCAACTGCACCAACCCCTGTCACAATTGCACTTCCTGCTGCCGTTCCTGCAACTGCTGTCCCTGCAGCTGCAACAGCCCCAGTTGCGGCGGTTGCAACCCCTGCTACCGCTGTGCCAGCTGCGGTACCTGCTATTGCTGTTCCTGCGGTTGTTGCTGCTCCGATTATTGCAGCACCTGCTGCGGAGCCAGCTACAGCTGGTAATACTACTGGAGCTGCTGCAACAGCCACTGCAGCACCAGCAACACATTTTAAAGCTTTACCTAGTTTTCCCATGGTAACCCCTCCTATTTAATCTTCCATATAAAGCTTCTCTATTAATAAATTACATCCCTTTATCATTTTCTTCAAAGTTTTTCTAAAATCTGTTGCTGCAACTTGTATACTATCATAAATTTCTTCATTATCCCCATCTTTACTTTTATAATCTTCCACAATAACAGTAACTCTATGATTGTACAAATTTATTGATTTTTTTAAAGAAACTCTTCCTTTTACAATTTCGCTCATAACATCTAAACCAAATATATTTTCAGTTAGATTTATATCTCCTTCTAGTTGCTCTTTTACTCCTATTACGTCTTGCTGAACTTCTTCATCAAATAAACTTAACAATTTTTTATCACCTGTTAGCGCAGCTGATGACATTACTGTATCACTTATAAGTGTTTGTAACTCATCATCATTGTTAGCTTTTGCATTGATTAAATCACTAATTAAGTCTCTACTTATATCTGTTAAAACACTTTTTGCTGTTTCTATTTCTTTAATTAGCCCTTCATTATTAAACTCATTTTGTTCGACATAATCTACATTTATAGGCTCCTTATTGTATAACTGATTTTCTTGTTTATATATTTGTTCTTGTTGTTGATTAATGTCTACTTGATTAGAGTTATTATATATTACTCCCTGTTGTTCATTATTATATACTTGGTTTGATGGGTCTCCTAGTACCTTTGGTTCATTGTTATATACTTGATTTGATTCACTAGTTATCGCTGCTTGTTCATCGCTATTTGTTGTATCATCACTTCCAAATAGAGTATTTAAAATATCAAATGCACCCCCTATTATACCTGCAACATTATCAATTTTTGCACAAAATCTTATTCTCATTAAAACATTACATAATACACTAGAATCATATCCTGAACCATTTACAAAACAACTTCCTTGTTGACCAAAGTAGATAGTATTTCTATCATATGACAAATTAAGTTTTCTAATTGCATTCCAACTTAGGTACCTTGGTGAGCAGAAAGTATCTCTCCAGTATACACCACTTTCACATATTGCTAAACCAGTTTTTCCATTTAAATATGCTGATGAATCATAAAATAATATTATTTCTTCTTTTTCTACTGCCAATCTTGTTCTCGCATTATTCAATACTACATCATTTATATTCATCCAGTTTGATGCTCTACTTAATTCTACATCTGCGCATATTTCTCTTATATCACTATTATCACTCATTTTATTTCACCACCTGTTTAGATTTATTGCCACTCTAAATATTAAATACATTACTACAATAATCATTTCTATATACGTGTCATTTTAATTTAATGTATATACCATATTTTAGCATATTTTTAATTATTATGTATTCTTATTGTAATTTAATGTATATTTAGAAATCATTATTTATTCTCCAATATTACAAAAATAAAAGACTATATTGAAGTTTAATACAATATAGTCATAAATAATTCTGAGTAATACTATAGTTTTATTAATATTTTACTTTTTTCACAACTTTTGATTATATAAAAAGATACAATTACATCAACTTTACTGTTCATAACTTTTTTCTATTAATAAATTACAATTTTTTATCATTCCATTTAATGATTTTCTAAAATCCATTAATGCTACCTGTGTACTATCATATATTTCTCCACTATCAGCATTTTGATCATCATAATCTTCAAGAGATACTTTAATTCTGTGATTATATAAATTTATTGCTTTTTTTAAAGATACTCTTTTAATATCCATTTGATCCATAATTTCTGAATTTAATATTGTTTCAACTAACTCTACTTGTGGGTCTAATTGTGATTTTAACACAAACACAGTTTCTTTCATATCTTCATCAAATAAATCTAATATATCTTTATCTGCAGTTAATGAAACAGCTGATGCTACAACCGTAATAAAGTATCCCTCAAATTCTTCTTGATTATTAATTTCTGCATTTATAAATTCACCAATGTAATCATTATTTAAATAAGTTAAACTTGATTTTGCCATTTCTACCTGCTCAATTAACTGTTGTATATTTGGTCCTGTGACATAGTCTATAGCATCTTTTATAAAGCTTACAAAACCTTGAATTTTGATATTAATTCTTATATAATTTAATGCAGTTGCTAAATCTTTTATTTCTGATTCATATGCAAAAAAACTTCCTCTATCTCCAAAATATATATTAGTTTTATCATATTGCAACTTAACTTTTTTAAAACTTTCCCAATTAAGATATCCTGGAGAACAAAATGAATCTTTCCAATACACACCACTTTCACATATAGCTAAACCATTTTTTCCGCTTTCAAATAAAGTGGAATCATAAAATAATATTATTTCTTCATTATTTATCCCCAAACTTGCTTTAGCATTAACTCGTTTTGTTTGAGTTATGTTCATCCAATTAGAAATTCTATTAAATGATATATCCTTACATAGTTCTTTTAAATTATTCATATTACTCCCTCTTTCATAATATAGTATGATATTCATTTTTACTTAAAGGAAATAGTAGTATATACAACATATTTTTATGAATCCTGTACCCTCTAAAAATCGTCTTTTATTTTATCCCTCACACTTATTTATCTATATTAAAATTATAAAAAAAATAACCTGACATCTAATGTCAAGTTACAAATATTTTTTAAACATATTTTCTAATTTTTCTCTTATTTTTTCTCTCACACTTTCTGGTTCTAATACTTCTACATCATCACCAAAACTCAACAGCTTTGTATATAATATATCATTATTTGGCAATTCAGCCTCAACATACAAACTTCCATCATCACATTCTTTCACTTCATCATAGAATTCATCATACACCTGAAAAGCTATGGATTTGTTGAACTTTAACTTTACACTTATATTTTCTGAATACTTAATTGTTTTTCCTATTTCAAGTTCGCTGAAATCTCTACAAAAACTCTCTGTCAATACTTTCAGCCCTGTCATTCTCGTCAATTTGAAAAATCTGTAGTCGTTTTTTAGAAGGCAAAATCCATATAAATACCAATATTTATCCTTAAATACCAATTGAATCGGTTGGACTTTTCGCTCTGACATTTCTCTATTTCTGTTGAAATATTTAAATTTCACTACATTCTTGCTAAAAATAGCATCCTTAAGTAATCTGAATATATCTTGTTTTGGCTTCTTTTTGTACCAACTCGTAAAATCAACTTCTATCCAGCTACTCTCTTTAATTTCAAATAATGCCCTTAGTTTAGTCAATAACTCGTCCAAATTATTCCCATCTGCAGCGCTAATTCCCTTAAGTGCTGTCAAAATTTTTTCCTTTTCATCATCTGAAAACATCGATCTGTCTAGCACAAAGTTATCAAGCAGATAAATTCCACCACCTTTACCCTGTGTTGCGCAAATCGGAATCCCAGCACTGCTAAGTGCATCGATATCACGATATATCGTCCTAACCGATACCTCGAATTTTTCTGCAAGCTCAGGTGCTGTTGATTTTTCGTGTTCCAAAAGATAATAAACTATTTTAAATAGCCTGCTTTCTTGCATTTTCTGCCCCCTTTTTAAATAAATCTAACTTAGTATAACCCCTATCATATGAATTGCCATTCATCTTGTTATATATATTATATCTAACATCCAATGAATTTTTTGATAATGTTTATATAATTTCACAAATTAAAAAGCTACACCGATATAAATCAATGTAGCCCATAATTTCATCATTCCAAACCTGTTGAGATTCCCCCTTTTCACTCAAAGCATCCAACTCTTTCAAATACCCGTACTCATAGCCACAGCAATTATTGGAACTAGAACCCTGCCCCTTTAAAATTGCCTACAGAAAATAAAACTACTCTAAATTTATAAATATAACACCGACAACTGTGATTAACATTATAGTATTCCCTTCTTTTTTTACTATGATATATGTATATTACAGACTTTGGTTTTATATTTCTTGTTAGTAAAATTTTAATCTTCCATCTTGGAATGGATTTTTATTTTAAATACAAATTAACTAATTCATAACATCTATCTCTAGTCATATCTAGCTTTGTCATAGTCATTGCATAAGGTGCCAGAGTCCCTGGACCTTCTTCAATTTCTACTTGTTTTACTGCAGCATCTCTATCCTTTATCCACTGTCTTTCTTCCTGTTTGACAGCTTCCATTTCAGTTGATGACAACTGTTGTTTTAATACGCCATAAATTTCATTTAGCTTATCATCCCACAAGTCATATTTTTCTACAGCCTGTTTTCTTACTTCTATCCAAGGAATATCTTCATCACCTGTTTCTTCAGTTTCCCTTGTCAATTTATCCAATTCTGCTAAATACTTTTCTTTTAAGCCAGTATTGTAGTTGTTATTTCTTGAAACTTGATTGTCACTTTCCTGATTAGATGATTCTGATGTTTCAGTATTATTAGATTGATTATTTGTTTCATCAATTGATTTTTTAGTTTCTAAATTTGTATCATTATTTTCATCGTCATTTCGATTTGCCAATTTAACTTGATTTTGTTGTTCTTGTTTAGAATCTTGTCCTTCTTTAAAAAATACCATTCCTGCAGCCAATACAATAATGGAAAATATAATTGTTGTTGATTTATAGCCTTTTATAAATAATAATGCTAATACTAAACCTAAAAGTATACCTATTGCTAATACTACTATCATATTATTCCCCCTTATTCACTACCATAATTTGTCACTGTATAGCCAAAAATCTTAGCCTTATATATTATAGCAACATTCCTGTTATTTATTTATTGTGTTATTAACAATTATATAACTTCTTATGTTCTTCTAGTGCATATTTATCTGTCATTCCTGCTATATAATCGCATATAGTTCTTAGTAAGACATTATTGTATAAATTACTAGACTCATTTTCTTCATCATATATATGGTAATGTAGTGCTGATATTATATTTCTAATTTCACCTACATCTAATTTTTTCTTTTCATCTTCCTCTTCTTTATTCTTTTTATATTTGTCATATTCTAATAATCTTTTTATCTTTTGATATTTATTGTCTTCATACTTTTTCTCTTCATTCTCTATCATATGACAAATATTTGTATATAAAGTTTTCATTGTTCTATCTGGCAATTGTTGAGGATTATATGTATATGCTTCAAACAATTTTCTTATAACATATTGTCCTAAACCATCCATTCTTTGTGCTTCAAATGAATTAAGTATTCTTTTTCTAAGATATTCTTGTAACTCTTTATCTGCATTTTTTACCTGTTCTGGAAAGGATACTAAATTCTCAATAACTTTATTATCAAATATTTTACTCTTGTTTTTATAAAAGTCATCACTGTTTTCTATATTATTAACTTGTTTAAATCTTTTCAGTTCAAATCTTGTATTTTCAATTAATTTAGTTGTTAGAAAATCTACAATTAATTTAGAAAATACTCCTATAGCTTTATTTTTCTCATCCTTTAACTTTTTTAATTCACCAATTAAATTTCTATCTTCATCTCTAAAAACATCTTTAAATCTTTTCTCAAGCTCATACACTAAAACTTCTATACTTAATATATTAAATTCTATAGCATCTTCTATATCATGATGTCTTTGAGCAATTTCATCAGCCATAGAGACTATTAATCCTTCAATTGTCCAAAACTTACTTGAATCTAAATCTTTTATATACTCATCATAAAATCCTAAATTATAATGATAAAGTGGTTTATTGACACATGTAGTGTTATTATGTTTTAAATCACATAAAACTCCATTTTCTTTCTTACACTCTTTATACTCTAATTTACTATGATGTAAAATTCCCCATAAAACCTCTTTAGTTAGATTCATTTTAGATTGTTCTAAATCTTTCGCAACTCTAACACCTTGCAAGTTGTGTTTAAATCCTTTATTATTTTCATTTATACTATCATTGAAATCTGCTATTTTATAACAGCCATTCATTATATGATTAAGAGTTCTCTCCCCAACATGCCCAAAAGGTGTGTGTCCTAAATCATGCCCTAATGCTATTGCTTCTGTTAACTCTAAATTTAAGCCTAATTCTTTTGAAATTGTTTGTGCTATTTGATTTACCTCTAATGTATGTGTCAATCTATTTCTTACATGGTCATCCTTAGCTGCCAAAAATACTTGTGTTTTTCCATTTAATCTTCTAAATGCACGTGAATATAATATTCTATCCCTATCCCTTTGAAATCTTGATCTGATCGGATGATCTGGTTGTGTATTATCATATCTGTCTGCCTTGTCATCTAATGTAGCTAATTCATTAAATACTTCTCTCTCCATATAAAACCTCCCCTTTCATTAATTAATTATATATATACCTATAAAAGTAAATATCATTAATTTTATTAATTATCGATTTATAATACATTTTAAATAATATATTAATTAACTATCTAATCACTTTATAAGTCAAGTGTAGCATATTTTCTACAATTTGCCCTAATAATTCCTTTTAATATTACTACGCCATTTAATATCATCATACAAAAAACACCCATCTACTTCTTATATAGTGATAGGTGCTTCATATAATTACTTATCTTCTTATTTAAATATATATAATCTATCCTTATTTGATTCATTATATACCTTTTTAGCTTCATCAAGAAAAGTATTTCTTCTTTTTATAGCTTTAAACCTTCTACGTTTAAAATACAACTCTGATAAAAACAAATAAACTAATATTGTAAGCCAAATTATAACCATTAAATCAATTATAAAATTAGTCATTATAATACCTCCAAAATAGATTTACATTTCTATAATGTTAGTATTTATCCTAAATCAGGTTTTAATACCTATAATTTACTATTACTGATATTTTTTACTGTAACTACATTTATATCACCAGGGTTTATCACTTTTTCGTAGTATTTCTTTACTTATACTTGCGCCTTTTGGGAATGAGAATTCTATTATAATATTGTCTTTTTTAAGTTCTTTTAATTTATTATTAGTAAGGAAGTCTTTATAAACTACCAACACCTCTCCGGCTACTAATATCTTTATATAGATAATTAGAATCTCTATATGATGAATCTCTTATTGAGATAGAAGATAATAATACTATTAAAATTTTAGATATTGATAGATTATATTCCATTCTTATGGATTAAAATTAATAAATAAAAACTCCCATGCCAATATAAAATCGACATGAGAGTTTTTATCTATTAACAAGAAATTTCTATATCAAGTACCGAACCTAATAATAATTTAGAATACTCATCCTTAACATATTTCAATTTATTTGTGTTATTTACAGTTTCTACAACTTGTCCATCTTTAAAAAATAAAACCCTGTCACATATATATGTAACTGCTGTTAAATCGTGTGTTATAAACAAATATGATAGTCCATATTTTTCTTTTAATTCTATCAAAAGGTCTAGTATTTGAACTTGTGTTGAGACATCTAGAGAACTTATTGCCTCATCCAAAAGTATGAACTTCGGCATTTTAGCTATTGACCTTGCTATACATACTCTTTGAAGTTGACCCCCACTTAATTGGTGCGGGTATCTATAATAAAAATCTTCATTAAGTCCAACTTGTTCTAATAATTCAATTATTTTTTTTCTTTTATCTTCACCTGAAAGTTTTGATTGTAATAATGTTTCATTAATTATTTCATAGACTTTAAATTTTGGATTTACAGAACTGGTATAATCTTGAAACACAACATTCATTTCGCTTTGCCATTGTTTTCTGAACTCACTACCTTCAAATAATATTTTTCCGCTATCTTGTTTTTCTAAACCTAAAATCACCTTGCCAAGTGTTGACTTTCCACTTCCTGACTCGCCTATTATACCTAAACATTCACCCTTATGTAATTCAAAAGAAACGCCTTTTAAAACTTCTTTTCTTTTTCTTCTAAAAAGTCCATCTCCTTCAGGAAAACTCATATGTATATCTTTTGCTTCTAGTAACATTTCTTATCCCCCTTTATGAAACTACTTCTTGAAATTTTTTGATTAATTTAAGCCTAGTATTAATTAAATATTTAGTGTGTTCATGTTTTGGCTCATTTATTATTTTATTTATTGTTCCCTCTTCTATAATTCTTCCCTTATCCATAACAACTACTTCATCAGCAATTTGTGCAAGAACACCCAAGTCATGGGTTATAAATATCATTGAAGTTTTAAGTTTTTTTCTAAGTTCCTTAAACTCTTTTATAACTTCTATTTGATTTAAACAGTCTATAGCTGTTGTTGGCTCATCTGCAATAATAAGTTCCGGTTCTAAGGCTATTGTTATTCCTATCATTATACGTTGTAACATCCCACCACTTAATTCGTGTGGATATTTATTTAATATTTCTGTTGGATTTTTTAGATTCATCTTTTCTAGTGTAATTAATGCAAGTTCTTTTGCCTTAATTTTAGTTATATCTAGATGTTCTAAAAAGGTTTCTATAACTTGGTTTTCAATTGTGTAAAGTGGATTAAATGCTGTCATAGGGTTTTGTAAAATCATACATATGGCTTTCCCTCTAAGCCTTCTGCTCTCATTTTCATCCAATCCCAAAATATCCTCATCTTTAAAATAGACTTCTCCACCTATATTAAAACTTTTTTTATCCAAAAGTCCCATAAGCGATTTACAAGTCATACTCTTTCCACTTCCTGATTCACCTAATATCCCAAGACAGCTATTTTTTTTAACATTAAATGAAATATCGTGTAATATAGGTTTTATTTCTTTTCCATCTTTATGATGTAAATTTAAATTTTTAACGTTTAATATCATTATGCTACCTCCTTATGATCTAGTGCATCCCTAAAGCTATCTCCAAGTAAGTTAAATGCTGCAACTATTATTAATATAGCCAAACCAGGAACTATCATTTGATTTGGATTAGTAGCCATTACATTTTTTGCCTCACTAAGCATCGCTCCCCATTCTGGTGTTGGAGCTTGAACACCTAAACCTAAGAATGATAATGTTGATATATTTAATATAACCCATCCTATATCTAATGTTGCAAGTACAATTACTTCTGATAATATATTTGGAAGTAGGTGTTTAAACATAACAAAACTTTTTTTAGTATTTATTACTTTGGAATAAAGCATATAATTTTTGTATCTATATTGAATAACAATTCCTCTTATCATACGGGCATACCAAGTCCACTTTATTATTATGTTTGCAAATATTATATTCTCTATTCCTACTCCAAGTATCCCTACTATTGCAAGTATCATAACTTGACTTGGAAAAGAAAGCATTATATCACAAAATCTCATTAAAACTTCATCTACAATACCTCGGCTGTATCCAGCTATTATTCCCATTATTGTTCCTAATAATATTGTACAAACCATGGTTAATAAAGATAAGAAAATTGTAGGTCTTATACCATACATAAGTCTAGACATTACACAACGCCCTAGGTTATCTGTTCCAAGAGGATATTTCAAAGAAAATGGCATAAATTTATTAGATATATCTTGTAAATATGGGTCATTTGGTGCTAATTGCGGTGCAAATATACCCAAAATACAAGTTATCATAATTATCAGAATACACCCAATTGCTATCTTATCATTTAAAAGTTTTTTTATCATTTTGCCACCCCTCTTTTTATCCTTGGATCAACTAAACATTGAACTATGTCTACTACTAAATTACAAAATACAAATAATACCCCCATCATCAGTATATATGCTTGTATAACAGGATAATCTCTATTGAATATTGCGGATATACAAAGTCTGCCTATACCAGGTATTGCAAATATATTTTCAACAATAACTGTTCCAGCCATTAGCTGCACAATACTCATCCCTAGTGCTGTCATACACGATTGAAGAGAATTTTTAAGTACATGTTTGCATATTATAACTTTATTTTTCAATCCTCTTACTTTAGCATAAAATACATAGTTTTCTTTCATATTATCAAGCATACTATTTCTTATAAGCCTTACATATGTTGATATATAAGTCATACTTAAAGTTATAGCTGGTAAAATATAATGCTTCATTGTCGTTGCTCCACTACTTGGAAATATACCTAGTTTCAATGAAAAAACATATACAAGTAACAGCCCTAACCAGTAATTCGGCATCGCTGTCCCTATAAAAATTAAGCTTCTCGTAATTCTATCAAATAAACTATCCTTATATACTGCACACAAAACTCCAACTGGAATACTTACTACTATTACTATAACTAATGATATAATTGCTAAGTCTATAGTAGCCGGAAGGCATCTTACAATTTCATCAAAAACCTTTCTAGTTGTGTTTGTATAAGAAACACCAAAGTCTAATCTTAAACAATCTCCTAACCAATTAAAATATCTCACAAAAAATGGATCATTTAGACCTAATTCCATCCTCATAGATTCTATAGCTTCTTCTGTAGGTATAATTTCATTTACTCTTAATGCTACTTCTGCAGGGTCTGATGGCATTATATTTATAAGCATAAATGCTATAAAAGAAATTGCAAACAACATTGGTATTGCTAAAAGTATACGTTTTGCTATATATTTCTTCATCTATTTTCTCCTTTTATAAATTTATAATAAACAATAAGCCAGGCTACTTTTTCAAGTGCACCGGCTTATTTTTAACTATTCTTCTATTTTCATTTTTTCCATAGGTACCTCAAATTGAGATGCGTTAAATGTAACATTTTTAACTTTTTCATTATATACAGCACGATTTCTTTCATAAGTTAATGGTATATAAACAGCTTCTTCGTGAAGAGTTGTAAGCACATATGTATAATATTCTTGACGTTTTTCTTCATCAGTACTTGTTAATGCTTTTAATATAGTTTCATCTATTTGTGCTTTTTCTTTTAATCCTTGTTGAGCTGCATAATCCCCATAAACTGGCATTCTCATACCTGCTAAGAATGATTGTGGGTCATATGGAGAACCCCATGAAATATTAAATGTTATATCGAAGTCTCCAGCTTTCATACGGTCACGATAAGCTTGTTCTTCTTCACCTGATATTTCTAACTTGATTCCAACTTTTGCAAGTTCACTTTGATAAAACTCTGCTATAGTTTTTTCTGTTACACTATCACTACAGTAATTTAATACTATTGATAATTCTTTTCCATCTTTTTGTCTATAAGTTTTTCCTTTAACCTCTTTCCATCCAGCTTCATCTAAAAGCTTTTTAGCAGTATCTAAATTATAATCATAAGCTTTTAAATCAATATCTGCATATGGTACTGTTTTTGCAAGCACTGTATCTGCTGGACTTTCTATTCCTGAGAATATACTTTCTGATATAGTTTTTCTATCTGTAGCATGTTGTATTGCTTTACGAACTTTTACATCTCCTAGTATTTCATCAGTTGTATTTATTATCATCATACGAGTTGATATTGGATCTGATATTGATGTTTTAAATCCATCTAATGATTCAAATTCTTTATAAGTTTCAGCATCTATCATATTTGTTCCATATATTAAATCAACTTCACCATTTTTAAGTGCCATAACACGAGTTTGGTTATCTGGTATAACTTTCACTTCTATTTCTTTTATTTCAGGCTTTTCACCCCAATAATCTTCATTAACTTTAAATATAGAATATTCATCAACGTGATTTTCAGATAATACATATGAACC
>ERZ791785.824-NODE-824-length-21010-cov-3.815319_pt1 | contig 21010 bp, 23 predicted proteins | sample MGYA00509947_ERZ791785 | MGnify/ENA primary metagenome ERZ791785 (study PRJEB30046, sample SAMN00791982) | human gut metagenome | study: EMG produced TPA metagenomics assembly of the A metagenome-wide association study of gut microbiota in type 2...
CGATGGTAGTGTGGGGCATCCCCATGTGAGAGTAGGTCACCGCCAAGCCTGATATAAACCCCTGATGTGAGAGCGTCGGGGGTTTTTGCTTTGGGGGCATAGGAAAGGAAAATAGAAAGAAGCTAGTATAGCTGCAGACAATAGAACATACCTGAATTGTTATATACAAATTTTGTGCTAATTGTTATTCTTTAAAGGGTAACTGTTGATGTTTTAAGGAGAAAATTATGTATTTTTTAGATGGATTACCAATCGCCGCTATTATTTTTGTCATGCTTGTTGGTGTGGTGCTTTATTCTACGCTTAAGACTGTCCCTCAGGGCTATAACTGGACTATTGAACGTTTTGGTCGTTATACCCGTACTTTAATGCCCGGTTTGAATTTTGTTGTTCCATTCGTTGATCGTGTAGGTCGTAAAATTAATATGATGGAACAGGTTTTAGATATTCCATCACAAGAAGTTATTTCAAAAGATAACGCCAACGTAGCTATTGATGCGGTATGTTTCGTTCAAGTTATTGACGCACGTAATGCTGCTTATGAAGTTAATCATTTAGAGCAAGCTATCATCAACCTTACTATGACAAATATTCGTACTGTATTAGGTTCAATGGAATTGGATGAAATGTTGTCTCAACGTGATTCAATTAATAGCCGATTGCTGTCTATTGTGGATGAAGCGACAAATCCTTGGGGAATTAAGGTCACCCGTATTGAAATTCGCGATGTTCGTCCTCCACATGAATTGATTGCTGCAATGAATGCTCAAATGAAAGCTGAACGCAATAAACGTGCAGATATTTTGGAAGCAGAGGGGGTGCGTCAAGCTGAGATTTTACGAGCAGAAGGGGAAAAACAATCACGCATTCTGAAAGCCGAAGGGGAAAGACAAGAGGCATTCTTACAGGCTGAAGCCCGTGAACGTGCAGCTGAAGCGGAAGCGAAAGCAACGCAAATGGTGTCTGACGCGATTGCTAATGGCGATACGAAAGCGATTAATTACTTTATCGCACAAAAATATACTGAAGCATTGAAAGAAATTGGTGGTTCGGATAACAGTAAGGTTGTTTTAATGCCTTTAGAAGCGGGTAATTTAATCGGTTCCATTGCAGGAATTTCTGAGCTATTAAAATCCGATAAAAAAACAAATTAATCATAAAGTAGAGGTTGGTATGGAATGGTTAACAGACTGGGGTGTTTGGCATTGGCTTATTCTTGGTTTTGTCTTGCTTATTGCTGAAATTTTAGTGCCGGGTGTTTTTCTTTTATGGTGGGGATTATCTGCCATTGTGATTGCAGTTATTACAAAATTTATTCCTACGCTACCTCTTTCTTTTCTTGCGGTAATGTACGCCGTTATTGCCAGCATTCTCAGTATTATCTGGTGGCGTTATCAACATGGTAAAGATCAAATCGATCAATCACAAAGTGTTCTTAACCAACGAGATCATGCAATGATAGGGGCGCAGGGTAAAGTTTTGGAAATTGGTGAAAATAGTATTGGTAGAGGCGCTTTTGGCGATACTACTTGGCGAATACAAGGACGTGATTTAGCGGTGAATGACATTGTTGAAGTAACGGCTGTGGATAGCATTACATTAAAAGTTAATAAGATTTAAGGACGTTAATGAAGCATTTAATTATTTTTGCTCACCCTAACCAACAAAGTTTTAATCGAGCTTTAGTAGAACGTATTGTTCAGGCATCTCATGAAATGAATGTCGAAACGATTGTACGAGATCTTTACACATTAAATTTTAATCCCGTTTTGTCTTGGGATGAATTAGGTGCTTGTCAGGCTGGCATTGTACCGGAAGAAGTGAAATTTGAACAAAATCTGATAAAAGATGCTGATTTGATTACGTTGGCCTATCCTCTTTGGTGGATGGGATTTCCGGCAATTTTGAAAGGATATTTGGATCGGGTGCTGAGTTATGGCTTTGCTTATCAAACTGAAAATGGTTGTTCGGTAGGTTTATTGAGCGATAAAAAAATGCAGCATTTTATCACCATGGGAAATAATCTTGAGCGTTACCAAAGTCTGAATTTTGATAAAGCGTTGCAAACCTGTTTGGTTGATGGTTTATTTAATTTCTGCGGTATTACGGATATTCAGCATGATATTTTTGGCGATATACATTTATTAAATGAAGCAGGTTATTTGAATATTTTGAATCTTGCGACACAAAAAACGCAAGAAAATCTAACCGCACTTTTAGCGAAAGAGGATAAGGCATAATGCAAGAGAACCTACAATTAAATAACTTTTCTTTGATTAGTCGATTATTTGGTAATTTATTTTATCGTCAGCCGACAGATCCTATTTTATCCGGTGTATTTGCTTGGCTAAATCAAGGTAATTTATCTCAAGTTTGGGCATTAAACGAAGATAATAACAGCCAAAAGGCGTTAGATTCATTACAAATGGCAATTGATTTAACCTTGTTAGATAAAGAATACCAAAAGCTTTTTGGTGAATCCGGAAATGTTGCAACAGAAATTTCTGCGTATGACATTTCTGTTGAAGAGTTTCATGATTTTCGCCAAGTTCGTGGTTTGCCTGAAGCCCAGAATATCGATCATTTTGCCATGTTATTGTTAACCGCATCTTGGTTGGAAGATAATGCGGATTCTTTAAGTGCTCAACAGGAATTATTTGAACGTTTTCTTCTGCCTTGTGCAACTAAGTTTTTAGTGAAAGTTGAAACACAGGCTACACTGCCGTTTTATCGTTCTTTGGCTTATTTAACGCGTGAAATTCTCTCTGCGATGGCTGATGAGTTAGATTCAGAAGCATTATAAAAAATCATTCAAAATAAAGGTGAGCTTGCGGCTCACCTTTTTTGTATCTAGTCATTTATATAAATGATTCTCTTCATTCGGTTGTGTCTTAAAGCGGCGATGGAGCCACATATACTGTTCAACGCCTTTCATAATTTCTGTTTCAATCACTTGGTTCATTCTTGTCGCAATTTCAGTTTCATCACGTAGATCAGAAAAATCGACCGGCGGAGAGATGGTGACCGTATAGCCGGAATTATCTGCGTTTCTAAGCGGCGCGAAAGGAATCACTTTACTGTTTGGAGAAGACTTTAATAAGTAATAACTGCCGGTTGTTGTTGCAGCGTGAGGAACCGCAAAGAACGGCACGAAAACGGCATTTTTTCGGCCATAGTCGTGGTCCGGTGCATACCAAATAATATCCCCATTTCGTATCGCCTTAATCATGCCACGGAGATCTTTACGATCCAGCATCGCTTTATTGGAGCGTAATCTCCCTTGTGTTTGAAGCCAATCAAATAATGGATTGTCGTTAGGGCGATAAACCCCAATCCCCGGTTGATGAATGCCAACAATGCGAGCACCCAACTCCAGCGTTAAGAAATGTATGCCGACGAAAATGATACCGTCTGCCAAATTGTCTTTTAAATAGTCAAGCCCTTCAATTTTTGACCATTTTTTTATACGACGATCAGACCAAAACCACGCCATACCTGTTTCAATAATCGCCATTCCGGTGGCACGTAGGTTGGCTTGTAAAATCTGATGAATTTGTTGTTCAGACCAGTCAGGAAAGCAAAGTTCCAGATTGCGCTTCGCGATCTTAGCGCGTCGCTTGCCCACACCGGTTTTAGCAAACAGCCAACCTAATCCATTGCCAATTTTGCATAAAATAGGGTAAGGCAACAGTAGAATTAAGCGGAAAATACCGAGTGCGAGCCAAAAGCCCCAGTGTTTTGGATGGAGAAATTCAATTTTAAACGTTGGGAGAACTGATTTTGCCATAAGGATTACAGGGTGACTTCAATTGGTTTTTAGTTTAACGGAATTTTTAGGAAATAGCATTTCCCCTGTGGTAATATTAGCAGAATTTTTTATTTCAATAAGTTAAGAGAAAATCAAATGGCTCAATATTCTGCACAATTTAATCAGGCAAAAGTTTTGGTATTAGGCGATGTGATGTTGGATCGCTATTGGTTTGGTGCGACCAATCGAATTTCGCCGGAAGCGCCGGTGCCGGTGGTGCGCGTTCAGACACATGAAGAGCGTGCAGGCGGTGCAGCAAACGTGGCGATGAACATTGCGTCATTAAATGTGCCGGTACAGTTACTTGGTTTGACCGGTCAGGATGAGGCGGGTGTTGCATTAACCGCATTATTACAACAACAAAAAATCGATTGTAACTTTGTCCAATTATCTACCCATCCAACGATTACCAAGTTACGTATTTTATCCCGCCATCAACAGCTTTTACGTCTTGATTTTGAGGAAGGCTTTCAAAATGTAACAAGCGAAAATTTATTACAAAAATTAGAAAGTGCGGTCAAAAATTACGGTGCTTTAGTGCTTTCGGATTACGGCAAAGGCACCTTAAATGATGTACAAAAAATGATTCAAATTGCGCGTAATGCCAATGTACCAGTATTGATCGATCCAAAAGGGACTGATTTTGAACGTTATCGCGGTGCAACCTTGCTAACGCCGAATATGTCGGAATTTGAAGCGGTCGTGGGGAAATGTCATTCCGAACAAGATATTATCGAAAAGGGGCTGAAACTCATTTCAGACATTAATCTCACCGCACTTTTAGTGACTCGTTCTGAAAAAGGTATGACCTTATTGCGTCCAAATCAACCGGTATTCCATTTACCGACAGAGGCAAAAGAAGTCTTTGATGTGACAGGGGCCGGCGATACGGTGATCAGTGTGCTTGCAATCGCGTTAGCGGATGGCCGTAGCTTTGAAGAAGCCTGTTATTTATCCAATGTGGCTGCCGGTATTGTGGTGGGTAAATTGGGCACATCAACCGTTTCAACCGTCGAGTTGGAAAATGCGATTCATGGACGAACTACCACCGGTTTTGGTGTGATGACCGAGGCTGAATTGAAACAAGCGGTTAAATTGGCAAAAGATCGTGGCGAGAAAATCGTGATGACAAACGGGTGTTTTGATATTTTGCATCCTGGTCACGTGTCTTACTTAGAAAATGCCCGTAAGCTAGGCGACCGTTTAATTGTTGCTGTGAATACGGATGAATCGGTAAAACGCTTAAAAGGGGAAGAACGACCGATTAATCATTTAGCCTCGAGAATGGCGGTGCTTGCCGGTCTTTCTTCTGTGGATTGGCTGGTTGCCTTTGATGAAGATACGCCGCAACGTTTAATTGGTGAAGTCTTGCCTGATTTATTGGTGAAAGGCGGTGACTATAAACCAGAAGACATTGCTGGTAGTCAAGAAGTTTGGGCAAACGGTGGCGAGGTGAAAGTGCTGAATTTTGAAAATGGTTTTTCCACATCGAACGTGATCAAGAAAATTAAACATTTGGAAAAATAACACAAACAAAAAGCGCGGTTTATTCGCGCTTTTTTATTTATAAGTTATGCAACATTTTTTCAATATGCTTCAAGCCATTTAATCGAGTAGAACTTAACCGTTGAGCAATACCTAATGCATTGAAATAAGCGGTTAGATCAAATTGGCGCAAAGCTTCAGCAGTTTGATTTTCAATGTGCTGTAACAAAATCCATAATAAACCGTTCATAATCCGCGCTTCGCTGTAAGCTTGAAAGTGAAAAGTGCGGTCTGTTTTTTCCGTGAATGTAAACCAGACTTGCACTTCACAGCCCGGAATGCTTTGCATCGTTGCAAATTCCTCTTCACTTGGTTCAGGAAGATTTTTTCCAGCTTGAATAATCAAGCGATAGCGTTCTTCCCAATGTTTTGTTTCAACTAATTGTTGTTCAATATTCATCTTAATAATTCTAAACTTTTATCTAATGCGTTAAAGAAAGCCTCTACCTCTGATACAACATTGTACGGCGCAAAAGATAAGCGCAACGTAGCCGTTTGTCCTAAGCGCGCCAAATAAGGCTGGGCACAATGTTCTCCAACACGTAGCGCAATCTGTTGTTCTGCCAGCAATGTGGCTAAATCGGAAGCGTTAATGTCTTCAAAAATGAAACTAATCACAGAGCTTGGTTGTGGCGAATTAAAGAGTTTACATTTTTCATAATGGCTTAAGCGCCGGCGAGTGATTTCCGCTAAACGTACAGCGGAGGATTCCATTTCTGTAATATCCCATTGGCTCAGCCACGCTAATACTGCGTTGAAACCAATAACGGCGGCAATATTGGGAGTGCCGGCTTCTAAGCGGTAAGGCAACGCTGAAAACGTAATTTGCTCTTTGCTGACTTTGCGGATCATTTTACCGCCATATTGTAGCGGTTGTAGCAAATTGAGTGAGGATAATTTTCCGCTTAACACGCCAAGTCCGGTTGGCCCGTAAATTTTATGGGCGGAAAAAGCAATAAAATCCACATCCAATTCGGCTAAGTCGATTTTAACGTGGCTAATTGCCTGCGCGGCATCTAACAAAATGAAGGCGGAACTCTTGTCTCGAATGTGCTGAATCAGTTGTTTGACAGGTTGCTGAGTACCGGTGACATTCGATGCAAAATTTAACGCCACTAGTTTAGTATTTGGATTTAATTGTTTTAACAAGGTTTCGGTGTTAATTAACCAACTATCATCAATCGGTAATATATGAAGTTTTGCCCCGCTTTTTTCGGCAATTTGATGCCAAGTAACGAAATTGGCGTGATGATCCGCTTCACTAATAATGATTTCATCGCCTGTCTTTAGATGTGGCAATAAGCCATTTGCAACGGTATTAATCGCTTGAGTAGTGCCTGATGTCCAAATGACCGCTTGTTCATCTTCCGTATTAATGAGGTGTTTTACACGAGTACGCGCTTGCTCGTAAAGTGCGGTCTGTTTTTCATCATATTGGCTACGATGCACTGAACCGGCAGACCGGTAAAAATCCACCGTGGCATCAATGAGACATTGTGGTTTTAATGTTGTTGCAGCGTTATCTAAATAGACTACTGCATCGTTATGCGTGAAATAAGGAAAATATTGACGAAATGTCATAGGCTCAAAATTCATGTAATTTACCTTTTGGAATGACGCCATAAGTGCGGTTCAATTGGAGAACGATCCTGCCATAAACCAAGGCGTTTATTTCGGGCAATTTGTTCAGCTTGGGCATAAATGGGCGTCGTCGCATATTGTTTATATGCCCAGGCCATGCCTTGTTGCACCATGATTAAATTGACATTTTGCCCTTGGGAATTATATACCGTGGCTAACGTGCGGTGATAACGATCTTCTCCTGTAACCGCCAGTTTGACATGTCGTTGGTGAATGAGTGAAGCAAGTCGTTGACGAGATTTTCTACCGAAAGGTTGGTTATGCTCAGGGGCGTCAATTTCGGCTAAACGTACTTTTATCTGTTGGTTATTTGTGGTTAGGCAGCTAAAGGTGTCGCCATCAGTGATGCCTACAACACGACAGGTAAGCGTTTTTGCCTGAAGTGTAAAAGAGAGTAGCAACAGTAGAATACAGAAAAATCCTTGTGGCATAATCATTAGCGCATTAAAAGTGCGGTCGTTTTTCTCGGTAAATTTTAAGCGGAAGGGAAGATTTAGTTACAAAAAAAGCTGCGTTTTACCGCAGCTTTTATTCTTCAGAAACTTATTATTGGTGCCTAGGGTCGGACTCGAACCGACACGTTTATTCAACGGCGGATTTTGAATCCGCTGCGTCTACCAATTTCGCCACCCAGGCAACACTGATAAGTCTCGTAAAAACGAGTGGTATTATAAGGGATTGTATTTCAGTTGCAAGTAAAAACTTTGTAATTTTATTTAACTGTATAAAATTCAACACATTTGATGATTTTTTATCTGTGAAATGTTGACCGCACTTTTTTCTTTTCTAGCTTTACTCCCTCCACGTTTTGAATAATAAATTCCCCTCCTAACTAAATAGGAGTAAAATTATTTTAAAGTTTAAAAAAAAAGTTGAGTTTTTATAATGTATCGGAAAGTTTTTGATTTAGTCAGATCGTTGCTTCTATTGTATTTCATGTTGTATTTGGGCGAACTTATCGCCCATTACGTTCCTATTGGTATTCCATCAAGTATTTGGGGATTATTGCTGCTGTTTACCTGTTTGGTGTTACGTATCGTCAAAGTGGAATGGGTGATGTTTTCCTCCCGTCTTTTAATTCGTTATATGGCGTTATTATTTGTGCCGGTCAGTGTGGGAATCGTCAAATATTCCGGCTTGCTCATGGATCAAATGAAAGAATTATTAGTGCCGAATATGGTCAGTACTTGCGTGACCTTGGTTGTGATCGGTTTACTGTCTGACTATCTGTTTTCCCTCAAATCCTTTACACACCTCAAACATAAAATCATGAAAAAACGGGCGAAGGAGGAATGATGTCTTATCTTGTTTATGCTTACACATTATTGACAATTCTTGCTTTTGTTTTGGCGGTGAAAATCAATCAACGCTGGAAGTCTGTGGTATTAAATAGCTTTGTGTTAACCGTGCTAATGTTAGTGGCTGTCTTGCTGGCATTTCATCTGCCTTATGACACCTATATGGCCGGCAATGCGCCGCTCAATAATTTATTGGGCGTGAGTATTGTTGCGTTGGCGGTGCCGTTATATGAACAAATTCGTCAAATTGCTCGTCATTGGCAAATCATTTTGATTACCACCGTGTCCGCTTCTCTTTTATCTATGATGAGTGGCGCCGTATTGGCATTACTTCTGGGGGCGAAACCGGATATTGTGGCGACTATTTTACCGAAATCTATTACTACACCGATTGCCATGGCAGTCTCTGAAAATTTGGGCGGGATTCCTTCGGTGGCGGCTGTTGGGGTTGTTGTTGCCGGTTTGCAAGGCTCCATTTTCGGCTATTTACTCTTAAAAAAAATCGGCTTAAAAAATCAAGAAGCGATTGGTTTATCCGTTGGGGCTGTTTCTCATGCGTTAGGCACGGTCAGTTGCATGGAAAATAATGCAAAAGCAGGGAGTTACAGTTCCATTTCTTTAGTATTGTGCGGTATCATTAGCTCAATTTTGGCACCTTTTGTCTTCAAATTGATCTACGCATTGGTATAGCATGAAAAATCAAATTAATCCCCGTTGGCAGCAACGTTTTATTGACGATAAACCACGGGAAAAAGACCACCGTCCGCCGTTTCGTCGGGATCGCGGACGTATTCTCCATTCTGCCGCTTTTCGCTGCTTACAAGCAAAAACGCAAATTCATGCGGTGGGAGAAAATGACTTCTACCGAACTCGCTTAACCCATTCTTTAGAAGTGGCACAAATCGGCAGCAGCCTTGTGGCGCAACTCAAATTTGCTGAAGCCTTTGCTACCTTGGCACAACAACTGTCTCAGGATAAAAGCGAGTTACAAAAGCAACTTAGCCCTTTGTTGCCCACCAATGATTTAATCGAAAGTTTGTGTTTTGCGCACGACATCGGCCATCCGCCTTTTGGGCATGGTGGCGAGGTCGCACTCAATTATATGATGCGCAATAATGGCGGTTTTGAAGGCAATGCGCAGACCTTTCGTTTGCTCACCAAGCTTGAACCTTACACGCCCAATGCCGGCATGAATTTAACCCGTCGTACCATTCTTGGTATTGTGAAATACCCGACCATTTTGGATGTCTCTTCCGCGCAATATGATCAATTAGCCGAAACCCAGCATAGTGATCCTCGTTATGTCAAAATTGCCGACTGGCGACCGGGGAAAGGATTATTCCGTGATGATCTTGATATGTTTAACTGGTTGCTCGAACCGCTTTCTGAAACTGAAAGTGCGTTATTCGGTTCACTCCAAAAAGAGCGGTCAAATCCGCAAGAGATTTTAAAGACTCGTTTTAAATCCCTCGACTGTAGCATTATGGAGCTAGCGGATGACATCGCTTATGGCGTGCATGATTTGGAAGATGCCATCGTCGTCGGTGTGGTCAATATGCAGCAATGGCAAGAGGCCTTGAATGCATTGAAAGACTGTCAATCAGATTGGATGCGACAACATATTGAAGATATCAGTACAAAACTGTTTTCTGATCAACATTACTTACGCAAAAACGCTATCGGTGCGTTAGTGAATTATTTCATCACCAATGTGCGTTGGAAAATTCAGCCTGAATTTAGCGATCCGCTGTTGCGTTATAACGCGGAATTACCGTCGGAAGTGGTGGGCGTATTAAAAGTATTCAAAAATTTTGTCCAGAAATACGTGATCAATAATGTGGAAACGCAACGTGTAGAATACAAAGGTCAGCGTATTTTGACAGAGCTGTTCCAAATTTTTGATTCGGATCCGCAACGATTACTCCCAACCAACACAGCCAACCGCTGGAGGAATGCAGAAGAAAACGGTAAAAAACGCGTGATTTGCGATTACATTGCCGGCATGTCGGATGCGTATGCATTGAAGGTGTATCAGCAACTTTAAAGTGCGGTCGTTATTTATCATTAATATGAAATGACGCTTGCTGAGCTTGTCGATGCATAAGTCATTTCATGACTATTTTTTTTATTTTTAAAGGATTTTTTGTGGCACTTATCAGCTTAACCAACGGATATCTTTCTTTCAGCGACGCCCCTTTATTGGATCATGCGGAGTTACATATCGAACCTAACGAACGCGTCTGTTTAGTCGGCCGCAATGGCGCAGGCAAATCTACATTGCTTAAAATTATTGCCGGTGATGTCGTTATGGATGATGGCAAAGTGCAGTATGAAAAAGACTTGGTGGTGTCCCGTTTAGAGCAGGATCCGCCGCGCCATGCAGAAGGCAATGTGTTTGATTATGTGGCGGAAGGGATTGAGCATTTGGCGGATTTATTGAAGGAATACCATCATATTTCCGTGCAGCTAGAGCAGCATTACAGCGAGCAGACGTTAAACCAACTCGCTCAAATTCAAGCGAAATTGGAACACGCCAACGGCTGGCAGTTTGAAAATAAAATCAATGAAGTGTTACAAAAACTGGAATTAAATCCGAATACTAAGCTTGCTGATTTATCCGGTGGTTGGTTGCGTAAAGCTGCTTTGGCGCGCGCCTTAGTGTGTAATCCGGATGTGTTGTTGTTAGATGAGCCGACTAACCACTTGGATGTGGATGCCATCGAATGGCTGGAAAATTTCCTGATGGAATTTGGCGGGAGCATTGTGTTTATTTCTCACGACCGTTCTTTCATTCGCAAAATGGCGACCCGCATCGTGGATTTAGATCGCGGCAAATTGGTGTCTTACCCCGGCAACTACGATTTATATCTTACTGCGAAAGAAGAAAACTTGCGGGTAGAAGTGTTACAAAACGAGTTATTTGATAAACGCTTAGCGCAAGAAGAGGTCTGGATTCGCCAAGGTATTAAAGCCCGTCGCACCCGTAATGAAGGTCGCGTGCGTGCGTTAAAAGCCATGCGCGAAGAACGTCGCCAACGCCGTGATGTGATGGGCACCGCAAAATTGCAATTAGACACCTCCAGCCGTTCCGGCAAAATCGTGTTTGAAATGGAAAACGTCAGTTACGACATTGACGGCAAACAATTACTTAAAGATTTTAGTACCACCATTTTACGCGGCGACAAAATCGCTTTAGTTGGTCCGAACGGTTGTGGCAAAACCACCTTTATCAAATTGCTACTCGGCGAAATTCAACCCACAAGTGGATCCATACGCTGTGGGACCAAGCTAGATATCGCTTATTTCGACCAATACCGTGCTGATCTCGATCCGGAAAAATCCGTCATGGACAACGTTGCCGATGGCAAGCAGGACGTGGAAGTCAACGGCATCAAACGCCATGTGTTGGGCTATTTACAAGATTTCTTGTTCCCACCAAAACGCGCCATGACGCCGGTAAAAGCCCTTTCCGGTGGTGAACGTAATCGCTTGTTATTGGCAAAATTATTATTAAAACCGAATAATTTATTGATTCTCGATGAACCGACTAACGACTTGGACGTAGAAACCTTGGAGCTTTTGGAAGAAATCCTCACCGATTACCAAGGCACATTGCTCATCGTCAGCCACGATCGTCAATTCATCGACAACACTGCGACGGAATGCTACATCTTTGAAGGCGAGGGCGTGTTGAATAAATATGTCGGAGGCTTCTTCGATGCCAAACAGCAACAAGCCAATTATTTTGCTCAAAAAGCGGAACAGAACGCAGAAAAACAGAAAAAAGTTGAGCCGAAAAAAGAAGAAAGTGCGGTGGAAAATAAAGCTGTTTCCAATAAACCCAAATCCGTTAAACTTTCTTACAAAGAACTGCGCGAACTGGAACAGCTTCCGAAACTGTTGGAAGATTTAGAAGAAAAAATCACCGCACTTCAAACCGAAATCGGTGACCCGAATTTCTTCCAACAATCTCACGATGCGACGGATGCCAAACTGAAAGCGTTGGCAGATGCCGAAGCCGAACTGGAAAGGGCATTTATGCGTTGGGAAGAATTGGAAGGAAAGAAAAATTTGGCGGAAGGGAAATAGTCAGTTTCCGTGTACTTAATGCAAGAAAAGTGCGGTCATTTTTCGGGGCGTTTTAAAGCGCTGGAAATATTGACCGCACTTTTTTGTTAATTTAGTGTTGCTATATCACCATATTCTCTTATCAAAGTGTCGCTCTGATCACAGTTTTAGAACCTATGCATTGATCAATAGCATCATTCCACAATAGACTGGCTTCAATTATCCAAGAACAGGGATGAACTATGCTAAAAGATCATTTGCCCCTTTCTCTAATTCAATTCGCGAATACTGCTGAAACATGGCAGCAGACAGAGCGAGTTGCTACAAAATTACGACACCAATCTGCGTTGATAGCATCCCCTTATCTTGAACGACGTTTTCCAGTTTATGATGAAAGTGAGTCTTATTTTTTAATTACACCACAAGTTGTGATGAAACATTTAGCGAATTCTTCCGATGTGTCAGCCATATCAGAAGTCATTAATTGTGATTAACCCAATAGGAGAAAAATTATGAAAATAATGGCAGTTTGCGGTTCCGGTTTAGGGAGCAGCTTTATGATGGAAATGAATGCTAAAAAGGCGCTCGCTAAATTGGGGATTGATGTTGAAGTGGCTCATACGGATTTGGCATCGGTGACAGTAAATGATGCGGATGTGTTTATTATGGCGAGCGACATTGCACAAAGTAGTTCAATTCCGATGGAAAAAATTGTTATTGTGAAAAATATTGTGAGTGTCAGTGAATTTGAAGAAAAATTGTCTGCCTATTTTAATCGATAACTGAAGGAGGAAGGACTATGGACTCTCTACTTTTCTTTATTTTAGACATCTTAAAAGTGCCTTCTATTTTAGTTGGTCTTATAGCTTTGGTTGGTTTATTGATGCAGAAAAAATCCTTTCCTGATGTAGTGAAAGGTACGATTAAAACTATTCTAGGTTTTATTGTTTTAGGTGGCGGTGCCGGTGTATTGGTTGGTTCTCTTGCGCCACTGGGAGGGATGTTTGAACATGGCTTTAATGTGCAAGGGATCATTCCGAATAACGAGGCTATCGTTTCCATGGCGGTGGAAAAATATGGTACGGCGACCGCACTTATCATGGCGTTTGGTATGGTGGCAAATATTTTAGTCGCGCGTTTTACCCGTTTAAAATTCATTTTCTTAACTGGACACCATACGTTTTATATGGCGTGTATGATTGCGGTGATTTTAACGGTTGCGGGTTTAGAGGGCATCGAATTGATCTTTACCGGTTCCTTGGCGCTAGGTCTTGTCATGGCCTTTTTCCCGGCGATTGCCCATTTTTATATGAAGAAAATTACCGGTAGTAACGATGTGGGCTTTGGGCATTTCGGCACCTTGGGCTATGTGCTTTCTGGCGCGATTGGTCAAGCTGTAGGCAAAGGCTCTAAATCTACAGAGGAAATGGATTTGCCGAAGAATTTGAGTTTCTTGCGTGATAGCTCTATTTCAATTTCGCTAACCATGATGGTGATTTATTTTATTCTTGCCATCGCTTCCGGTAGCGAATATGTCACGACACAATTCAGTAACGGACAACATTATTTAGTGTATGCCGCGATTCAAGCAATTACTTTCGCAGCCGGGGTGTTCATCATTTTGCAAGGTGTGCGTTTGATTTTGGCGGAAATCGTACCTGCCTTTACGGGGATTTCTGAAAAACTCGTGCCGGAGGCTAAACCGGCATTGGATTGCCCGATTGTCTTCCCATATGCACCAAATGCTGTGCTTATCGGCTTTCTTTCCAGTTTTGTGGGAGGAATTGTCGGCTTGGCATTGTTAAATCAATTAAACTGGGTTCTTATTCTACCTGGTGTCGTACCGCACTTTTTCTGTGGTGCAACGGCTGGCGTATTCGGTAATGCTACAGGTGGTCGTCGTGGCGCGATTCTAGGCGCATTTGCTCACGGCTTGTTGATTACTTTCTTGCCGGTCTTTTTATTGCCTGTGTTAGGTTCGCTTGGTTTTGCTAATACTACCTTCTCTGATGCGGACTTCGGTGGTGTCGGTATTTTATTAGGTTACATGGCACAATATTTCTCTAAAGAAATGATTTTAATCTCTGTAGTGAGTCTCTTCATGTTGCTGGTGGGCTATAACTATATTGCGAAGAAACCAGTCATGAAAAAATAAGGTGGAAAAGATGAATACTGCAGAACTTCAACAGTTTGCTCAGAAAATTCGTCTTAACACATTAAAATCGCTGGTGCATTTAGGCTTTGGCCACTTCGGTGGTAGCCTTTCCATTGTGGAAACCCTTGCCGTATTATACGGCAAGGTTATGCGCCTGAAACCGGAAGATCCCAACTGGGAAGAACGCGATTATTTTGTGTTATCCAAAGGCCATGCGGGGCCTGCTTTGTATGCCACCCTTGCCTTAAAAGGTTATTTTCCTCTCGAGCAACTTTTTACTTTAAATACCGACCGTACTTTTTTGCCAAGCCATCCCGATCGTTTGAAAACGCCGGGCGTGGATGCTACCACAGGATCTTTGGGGCAGGGTATTTCCATTGCTGCTGGCATTGCTCTTTCTCATCAATTACGCGGTAAATTAAATCGCACGTTTTGTATTGTCGGCGATGGTGAATTGAATGAGGGGCAATGCTGGGAAGCCTTCCAGTTTATAGCCCACCATAATTTGACGAATTTGTGCGTGATTGTAGATTACAACAAATTGCAATTAGACGGCTGCTTAACGGACATCATCAATCCATTCAGTTTGCAGGAGAAATTTGCAGCCTTCGGTTTTGCTGTGGAAACAGTGAAAGGAGATGATATTGAAGCGCTTTGTCGAGTACTTTCCGCCGCTTCAAGCCGTCCGTTAGCCGTGATTTTAGATTCTAAAAAAGGGCAAGGTGTGCCTTATATCGAGAATCTTGCTAACAATCATCACTTACGTTTAAACGACGAAAGCCGTGCACAGATTCAGTTGGCAATAGATAAATTGGAGGCGGAATATGGCGATTAAGTTAGAGCGCGATGCGTTAGAAATGCGCAAAATTTACGCCAACACCTTGCAAGAATGTATGCAAGAAAATCCGTTGGTGATTGAATTGGATGCCGATTTAATGAGCTGCATGACCATGGATACCGTGCAGAAAAAACTGCCGAATCAAGTGATTAACTGCGGCATTATGGAGGCCAATGTGGTAGGCATGGCGGCAGGGCTTGCTATTGCCAGACATATCCCATTCTTCCATTCCTTCACTTCTTTTGCCAGCCGTCGTTGCTTGGATCAATTGTTTATGTCGGTGGATTATCAACAGGCGAACGTGAAAGTGATTGCATCCGATGCGGGTGTCACGGCGGTGTATAACGGCGGCACGCATATGTCTTTTGAAGATATGGGGATCATTCGTGGGTTGGCACATGCCAAGGTGTTGGAAATTACCGACGGCGCCATGATGAAAAATATCGTTCGACAGCTAGTGGCATTAAAAGGCTTTTACTGGGTGCGTACCATCCGTAAAAGTGCGGTCAAAATTTACGATGAAAATGAAACCTTCACTATTGGCAAAGCAAAAGTGCTCCGTGAAGGCAAAGACATTACGTTAATTGCCAACGGCATTATGGTCGCAGAAGCCTTGAAGGCGGCGGAGATGTTGGCAGAACAAGGCATTCAAGCCATAGTGGTGGATATGTTTACGCTTAAACCGTTGGATCAGGAATGCGTTATTCAATGTGCTAAGAATACAGGCAAGATTGTCACTTGCGAGAATCACAGCATTCAAAACGGCTTAGGTTCGGCGGTGGCGGAAGTGTTAGCGGAGCATTGTCCAACCCCAATGCGCCGAATCGGTATTAAAGAACGCTACGGACAAGTCGGTTCGTTAGACTTTTTGATGAATGAATACGAACTTACGGCAGAGCACATTGTAAGACAGGCGTTAACGTTGTTTTAGCCATAATGAAAGAAAAAAGTGCGGTGAATTTTCACCGCACTTTTTTTTGTTAAATCAGGTTACTAATAAAAATCACCAAAATAATAAACGGCACGACAAATTTCACATAGTTAAACCAAATGTTGGTAAACGTAGAATTTGGAGTTGGTGACAGCTCTTTTTTCGCTTCATCTTTTAAGACGAAACCGACGAAAAGGGCGCAACCAAGTGCGGTTAACATAAACAGAATATTGCCACTGACGAAATCGAAGGCATCGAAAATGCTTTTACCGAAGAAAGTCACGTCTTTCCACAGATTGTCGCCGAGAATTGCCGGCACGTTACCTAAAAGGAAAATTCCACCGAGGGTTAAGATAATGGCTTTGCTACGACGCATTCTGAGTTTTTCTTGCAGGGCTGTGATAATCACTTCGTAAATGGTGATAGATGTTGTTAAAGCGGCGATAAGCAATAAGCCGAAGAAGATAATCGCAAAGAATTTACCCGCCCATAAATGGGAGAACACAATTGGCAAACTTTGGAACACTAAGGTTGGGCCTGCGTTTGGTTCAATACCGAAAGTAAACAAGGATGGGAAAATCATGAAGCCGGCTAACACCGCGATAATGGTGTTAGTGAAGCCGGTGATAACGGCGGTTTGGATTAAATCTTCTTCTTTATTTAAGTAGCTGGAAAGGGTGATTAATACGCCAAAACCCAGACTTAACGCGAAGAACACTTGACCTAATACAAAAATAAATAACTCTGCGTTGATTTTGGAGAAATCCGGTTTGAGATAGAACGTAATCCCTTCCATGGCGCCCGGTAAGGTCACGTTACGAATAACCATACCGATTAAGAAAATAAACAGCAATGGCATTAAGTATTTCACTGAGCGCTCGATACCGCCAATAATGCCTTTTGCCAAAATAATGTAATTTACCAATACGAAAAGTGCGGTGTACATGATGATTTCAACCGGACTGTTACTGATGTGTAAATCGTAGAAATCTTTGGCAATATCTTTGGTGATCGGCGCAGAAATATCGAGAGTACCGCTGATGAGATTGACGATATAGGTAATCACCCAGCCGCCAAGCACCATGTAATAAGCCATGATCCCGAATGCACCGAGTAAGCCCATGTAGCCGATGATTTTCCAGTATTTTGAAATGCCTTTGCCTTTATCGTGGATTTTGTCACCGAAGGCATCAATGGAGTTGACACGTAAACGACGACCAATCACGTTTTCCACTAAAATCATTGGGATCCCAATTAAAATCATGGCTAAACAGAACAGCATGACATAGGCGCCGCCGCCGTGTTCTCCCACTAAATAAGGAAAGCGCCATGTTGCGCCAAAGCCTACGGTTGCGCCGGCAACGGTAAGGACATAAGTTAAGCGACTTGACCAAGTTTGTCTTTCTGATTTTGTTGTCATAAGTTTTCCTGTATTTTTAATATTCTGTTTTATTTTTATATTCGCATAAATCTTCAATCATGCACGCACCACAACGAGGTTTACGGGCGACACAGGTGTAACGTCCGTGCAAGATTAACCAATGGTGGACGTCCACTTTAAATTCAGCGGGCACGACTTTAATCAATTTTTCTTCGACTTTCACCACATCTTTGCCGGGGGCAAACGCAGTACGATTGCAGACGCGGAAAATATGCGTATCCACGGCGATAGTCGGGTGTCCGAATGCGGTGTTTAACACCACATTCGCGGTTTTTCTTCCTACGCCGGCAAGTGCTTCTAACGCTTCGCGATCTTCCGGGACTTCACCGTTATGTTTTTCAATTAAGTCACGGCAGGTTTTAATGATATTTTCTGCTTTGCTGTTAAATAAGCCGATAGTTTTAATGTATTCCTTTAAGCCATCTACGCCCAATGCCAAAATCGCTTGTGGCGTATTGGCTACGGGAAACAGTTTATCTGTCGCTTTATTGACACCTTTATCGGTGGCTTGTGCCGACAAAATCACCGCAATTAATAATTCAAAGGGCGAGCTGAAATTCAGTTCCGTTGTTGGGTGCGGATTTGCGGCACGCAGACGTTTTAGAATCTCAATTCTTTTTTCTTTATTCATTATTTTTTACTGTCTATGATATTTTTTAACGCTAATAGCAACGCTAAACCGATAAATGCACCGGGGGGCAAAATTGCCAGTAGCAGATTACTGTCGCTATGGAAAAACTCAATTCGCATAAATGCTGCCCAATCGCCTAGCAGATTTTCAATACCGTCAAACAGGGTGCCGTTGCCGATAATTTCACGGATAGCACCGAGGGCGACTAAACCAAGCAACATGCCCAATCCCATAGAAAAACCGTCCCATGCGGAATGGGCTATGCTGTTCTTAGAAGCAAAGGCTTCCGCACGTCCAATCACAATACAGTTAGTGACGATAAGCGGAATGAAAATGCCGAGCGATTGATAAAGTTCGTAAGTATAAGCGTTCATCAATAATTGCACCACCGTTACTGTGCTGGCGATGATCATGACATAAATCGGAATACGAATTGCATTTGGAATGTGTTTACGGAATACGGAAACCACCGTGTTGGTACAAGTAAGCACCAGCATAGTAGCTAAACCTAAACCCAGAGCATTGGTGACGGAGTTGGAGACTGCCAATAATGGACACAAGCCAAGCAGTTGTACCACCGTGGAGTTGTTGGTCCAAATGCCTTGAATGAAGATTGTTTTCCAAATGTTGTTTTTATCTGAAATATTAACCGCACTTTGAGTGTCATTTGCTTGTGAGGTTTCTACGGTCTCATTTACTTTATCCATTATTCTTTCTCTTTCGGCAAGTTATCCAACATGGCAAGTGCCGCGCGTTTTACTTGGTTGACAACGGCACGTGGCGTAATCGTGGCGCCGGCAAATTGATCGAATTTCCCACCGTCTTTTTTCACCGCCCATTCTGCGGCTTTCTCTTGGCTGATGACTTGATGATCAAAACTCAAAATCCAATTGGAAATACGCGTTTCGATTTTATCGCCTAAACCCGGTGTTTCATGATGTTCTGTGATTCGCACACCAAGCACTTCGCCGTCCGGTTTCATGCCGACTAAAATACGAATATCACCGGAGTAACCGTCATGCGCCACGCTTTCAAAAGCATAAGCGGTGATTTTACCGTCTTTTTTGGCTGTACAGATTTTTTGAATAGCGACATTTTGCAATGCATCGATTTTCGGTACATCACAATCTTGTGTTAAATCGTTGGTAAAATAATCCTGTGGAATCACTTGCAATAACAACGCCCGTTGTTGCTCTTGCATCGCTTGAGCGATTTTATCTTTAGTTAAAAAATAAACCCCACTGGACATTGCCGTGCAACAAAATGCCACGAACGCCAACAACATAGCGGATTTTGAAGTAACTTTAATGGTTTGCATGGCGAAGTCCTTATTTCCGATGGCCGGCAACGCGCGGACGGGTATAGTGGTCAATTAATGGCACACAAATGTTACTGAGTAAAATAGCGAATGCGACACCATCAGGGTAGTTGCCGTAAAAACGGATTAAATATAGTAAGCTCCCCACGAGAACACCAAATACCAATTTGCCTCGTGGCGTAATAGAGGCGGTAACCGGATCGGTGGCGATAAAAAATGCACCGAACATCATGGCACCGCTGAATAACTGTGCCGGTACGGTTAAGTGAGCACCATTGCCGAAGAGTTCGGTGACCAAGCTCAATAGCGTAAAACTGCCTAGCATTGCGACCGGAATTTGCCAGTGAATCACTTTTTTCAGTATTAAAAAGATGCCGCCCAGTAAAAAGGCCAAGTTAATTTGCCACCAACCTTGCGCGAAATCCCAACCGTTTTGTGTGAAAATCGGTAAGTTAGTCAATTCATAAAATGCCGCTTCGGAACATATCGCATCGGTTATGCAGGAACCTGCAGAAGAATAAAAGGTTCGTACGGTATCTAACGGTGTCGCTTGCGTAATGCCGTCAATGGACGCCGTTAATTGATGCAGGCTAAAACCATCGGTGGTCAGTCCGGAGAAAATCAACAATGCCGCATCATGAAAGGTCGGCGGCTCCGGCAATAACGCAATGGGTGGCATCCAACTGGTCATTTGTAACGGAAAAGAGACAAGCAACACGACATATCCCACCATGGCAGGATTAAAGGGATTTTGTCCCAAGCCGCCATAAACGTGCTTGCCCAAAATCACCGCACAAAATGTGCCAATAAGAATAATCCAATAAGGCGCATAAGGCGGAATGGCCACAGCAAGAATCAGTGCGGTTAAAATGACGCTAAAATCAGAAATATCGCTCAGCGCCGGTCTTTTGCGTAATAGCGAGACGCTCCATTCCAGCAATAACGCCAGTCCGATGGCTAATGCGGATTGAATCAATACGCCAAATCCAAAATAATAAATTTGCAAAATGATTGCCGGAATCATGGCGAGAATCACCCAAAACATCACGCGCGCCGTGAGTTTACCTGAATGGGTGTGGGGTGAACTGATCATCTTAAACATGTATATTCCTTAATCCTGTTCATTTTGTTGTGCCTGTTGTGCGGCTTTTTTCGCTTTAGCACGTGCGATAGCGGCAGCAATGGCGGCTTTGCGCGGATCCGTCTCTTCTGATTTTTCATCTGAAGTTTGAACCGCACTTTGGGCTATTTCAGGTTCAGTTGAGGCTACAGCGTCACCTTGTTGAGCGGCTTTTTTCGCTTTGGCGCGTGCGATAGCGGCAGCAATGGCGGCTTT
>ERZ791785.829-NODE-829-length-20854-cov-6.200923_pt1 | contig 20854 bp, 19 predicted proteins | sample MGYA00509947_ERZ791785 | MGnify/ENA primary metagenome ERZ791785 (study PRJEB30046, sample SAMN00791982) | human gut metagenome | study: EMG produced TPA metagenomics assembly of the A metagenome-wide association study of gut microbiota in type 2...
GTTTCTTAGAAATACCTTTTTTTAAATTGTCCTTGACAAAGGGTACACTTTAAATTAAAGGATATAAGTACTCTTTTATAAAAATATTACTTATTATATTTTACACCTTGATAAGAATTACGTTTTTTTAGTTCATCGTCAATTGCATTTAAAACTTCCCATTTTTTTAAACTCCATAAAGGACCGACAAGTTCATCTCTTTTACCATCTCCAGTAAGTCTATGAACAATCATAGTTTCAGGTAGAATCTCAAGTTGATCACAAACTAAATTTATATACTCTTCTTGACTCATTAATGTCAACATGCCCTTTTGAAGCATTTTTTCCATAGGAGTATCTTTTATAACATGAAGTAGATGTATCTTTATACCATCAACTCCCATATTAGCAACTGCTTTAGCTGTTTTCATCATCATATTATAGTCTTCTCCAGGAAGTCCATTGATTATATGAACTATAACTTTTATATTTTTAGCTTTTAGTTTTTCTAGTCCTTTTAAAAATTCATCATAATCATGACCTCTATTTATTAATTTAGATGTAGAGTCATGTATAGTTTGAAGCCCTAGTTCAACCCATAAATTTGTTCTTTTATTAAGTTCACCTAAATATTCAACTACATCATCTTCTAAACAGTCAGGTCTTGTAGATATAGAAAGCCCTATAACATCATCTAGAGCAAGTATAGTTTCATATTTTTCTTTTAAAACGTCAACAGGAGCATAAGTATTAGTGAAAGCTTGGAAATACCCTATATATTTGGCATTAGGCCATTTTTTATGCATCATTTGTGTTATATCATCAAACTGTTTTATAAGATTATCCTTAGGGTTTCCAGCAAAGTCTCCAGAACCTTCTTTACTACAATACGTACATCCTCCGAATGCAACTTTTCCATCTATATTAGGGCAAGTAAAGCCTGCATTTATAGATACTTTGAATACTTTTTCGCCAAATGTATTTCTAAGATAATAATTCCAAGTATGATATCTTTTATTATCAAAAGCATATTTAAATTTAGTCAAATTCATCACCTTTTTCTAACGTATTTTACGATTAATTATATTAAATTATATTACCATAATTAAAATATATATACAAACTATATATACCCACTAATAAGGTTTCAACACTGTAACATTATTTATGAATACAGAAGATATTTATTTAATAATCTTTATAAGTATAAATTATTAAATGGGGGAGGGTATATATGGATAAGGAAATCAAAGATTATAAAGATGATTCTAATGAAGAAAAAAATACTGAAACTAACGAAAAAAATGATTTAATAGATAAAGAGATAGAAAAAGAAAGTGAAATATCAAATGAAGATAACAATAATGAAATAGATAAAGAAAATCAGATATTAAATACAGGTATTGATAAGCCTATAGAATGTAATAAATCAAAAATAGAAAATATAGAGGTTGAATTTGAAAGTGATGAAGATTTAATAGAGAAAGAAGACATCGATATAAATGAAGATATAATAGATAAAAATAAAATAAAAAACAAATTTAAATTAACAAAGAAAACAAGAAATATTATATTAATTGGAAGTATAATAGTACTATTGTTAGCAATATATATTGGAAAAACTGTATCTAAATATGAAAATAAAATATTTCCAGGCACGTTAGTTTATGAACAGGATATATCTAATTTAGAAAAAGAAGAACTTTTAAGTAAACTTAATAAAATTGAAAAAAGTATAGAAGATAATAAAGTTCAAATAAATATAAATAATAAAAGGTATGATATACAAATTAAGAATTTAGTATCAAAATATAATAATGAAAAATTATATAAAAATATAATAAAGAATCAGAATGAAAAAAATATATTTTCAAAGTTTATATCTATAGCAAGTAAAAAAATTACAAATTATAATTTATATGTAGAAATAGATGAAAAATATTTTAATGACCTTAAAGATGAAATAGCACAAGATATTAATATAGAATGTATTGAACCAAAAGTAATAATAAATGATGATAAAATATCTTATAAAGATGGAGAAGATGGATCTAAACTTGATGAAGAAGCTTTATATAATGATATAAAAGAAAGCATAAACTCAAGAAATTTACTTAAAGAGAATATAATAATAAATGCAAAACTTATAAAAGATAGCCCTAAAATATCAATGGATGATTTAAAACTAATAAATCATAAGGTATCTACATATACAACTACATATGGAAGTGGTAATTCTAGAGGAGGTAATGTAGAAAATGCAGCTAACAAAATAGATGATTTACTTTTAATGCCAGGAGAAGAATTTTCTTATGAAAATGCTGTTGGACCAGTAATTGCATCTAATGGATACAAATATGCACCAGTTATAAGTAATGGTAAACTTGTTGATGGTATAGGTGGTGGTGTTTGTCAAGTTTCATCAACACTTTACAATACTCAACTTAATGCAGGTATACTACCTACAGAAAGAAGAAATCACTCAAAGGCTGTAGGCTATGTTCCAAGGGGATTAGATGCAACGTTAGCTAGTGGAAGTATAGATTACAAATTCAAAAATACATATGAATATCCACTTGTAATAAATACGAAAGCTATAAATGGAAAACTAACTATAGAAATTTGGTCAAATGAAGATGCATTAAAGGGAATAGATTATAAACCAGTAAGTTATGTTAGTGGAAATGTTGCAAATACTTATCTTTATGGATATGATAAAGATGGAAATAAGGTTTATGAAAAGCATATAGATACAAGTATATATAGATAAAACCATTGAACAGACTAAGATACTATGATAATTTTATATTAATAAAAAATACAGTTATATTTTTATAAACTTCAAATTTAGGAATTAATAAATAGCTTGTATCATAAAATTTATTAATTTATAAGTTTGGAGGGAGAGAATGAAAAATATATTTGCGATAATATTTGCAACATTAGCTGGGGTTTCAACATCGTTAGAAGCTTTTATAAATGGAGAACTTGGAAAAAATACAACTGCATTAGTAGCAACATTTATAAGCTTAGTTGTAGGAACTATATTTTTCTTTATAAATATATGTTTAACTGGAAATTTAAAAACATTAGCAAGCTTTAATGATATAAACCCTAAATTACTTTTAGGTGGAGTTTTAGGAGGACTTGTAATTTATTTTACTGTAAAGTCTGTACCTAATTTAGGTGTATCAAAAACACTTACATTAATAGTAGTATCACAAATGATAGTAGGATTTTTTATAGATTCACATATATACAAAGAAGCTATGCATTTATATAATTATATAGGAGCTATTTTATTGTTTATAGGAACATTCTTTATATTAAGTTAATAAATAAAATATAATAACAGTATAGGGGGACAGAAAAATTGACTAAAGAAAAATTTATAATGTCATTTAGTGGAGGTAAAGATAGTATATTAGCATTATACAGAATGATACACGAAGGTCATGAGCCAGTTGCTCTTTTAACTACAGTAAAAAAGAATCAAGAGAAATCTTGGACACATGGTCTAGATAACGAAATTTTATATAGAATTAGTAAAAGTTTAGATATACCACTTTTGTTAGTTGAATGTGATGTCAACGAGTATGAAAGAAAATTTGAAGAAGCTTTGATTAAAGCGAAAGATATGGGAGCTACGATGTGTGTTTTTGGAGATATAGATATAGAGTTACATAAAAAGTGGGATGTAGATAGATGTAATAATGCTAGGATAAAAGCAAAACTTCCTTTATGGCAGCAAAATAGAGAAGATTTAGTTTATGAATTTATAGATAGAGGATTTAAAACTATAATAAATAAAGTAAATCTAAAATATATGAGTGAAGAATTTTTAGGTAAAGAACTTAATAGAAAAATTATAGATGATATAAAGTCAACAGGTGCAGATGCTTGTGGAGAAAATGGAGAGTATCATACTTTTGTCGTAGATGGACCTTTATTTAAAAATAGAATTGATTTTAAAAGTGAAGGCATAGTTAAAGATACAAGCTATGCATATCTAAATATAAAATAAACTGATGAGCAATTTACTCATCAGTTTATTTTTACTCAATCCATATAGGAGAGGTAACTGATATTTTATCATTATTTTGTATAACTTTTATATAATAAAATTTATTTTTATTTGACTTTAAAGTAAATTCTAATTTAGCTAAATTAGAATTAAAAGTTTTACTTTTTATTATTTCACCATTATTAGATATAACTTGAATTTCATCTATTTTATCATTTTCATCAGAGTCTATTGCACTTATATTGAAGTTTAGTTTTGATGTATTTTTTATCGTAGAACCCATAGGTAAATTATTTATACTATAATCAATTTTTATATTTTTATCCTCTGTAGCATATACCCTCATATTTCTAAGAGAATCATATAAAGCATCCTTGTTTAAGTCTGTAGCTAAAATTACAGTTCGAAATTCATTTGCAATACCAAAATCAACTCTATGATTATCTTGATTGCAAGTAGGAGCAAGATGCCATCCGTTATCTAATGCCAATTGATACATATCATGAGATCTTATATTTTTAGACATATCCTTACTATATCCATTTCCAACTTCAATAAGAGACATAACATAATCTCCATGATCAGAGTATTTAAAATCATTAAATGTACCGAATTTTTTACCAGGATGATTAAATTGACCAATTAAATCATCTTGTTCATACAATAAGTCATAAAATTTTTCTAAGCTCATATTAGGAAGTTCGGAAGATACAAAGCCATTAGAATTAAATACATTTATATGACCAATAGGATTTTTAACTTTAAATGGATACGTCATTTCAAATCCATTAAGGGCTATAAACTTATCTTTGACATTAAATAAATCTCTAGACTTTATTAAATCATTCCACTTTAAGCTAGGTGAAGCATCATTAATAGTACAGTCTAAATGATTATCAAGCAAATTAGAATGTTCTGTGATAGCAAAAAAGTCTAATTTAGCTTTATATCTAGCCAAATAATATGCATCATTATAACTACCATGGCCATCACTTGCACTAGTATGAGAGTGTATTAATCCTCTATAATGGTTGTATATAGGTGTTCCAACTGTAAAATACCATTCATATTTACTTTTATTCTTTAATATATCAGATACTTCAAGTTGTATTATTTGGCTTCCTCTTTTAAATTTGTTTTCTGGTAAATAATATATATAACTATCAGTAATAGTACACTGTTTTGTTACATCTTTATAATTTACAAATAATTTTACTGATGAAGTATCTATACCACTTTCATCTTTATAATTTATTTTTATATCTGGTTTTGCTACGATAAATTGTTCACATCTATCAGGAGATAAACTACTAATAACGGGTCCTTCATTATCTGAATTAATATAACTTACAGTAGTATCATTTGTTGATATACTATCTAAATAGTGAAAGCTAAAATAAAATAATAAAATAAAGAATAAACTAATTGTTAATCTTTTTAATCTCATTCTTATCAGTCCTTTTTATATATTACGTGATTATAAGTTAATGTTATATTTTGTACTAAAGTCTTGATTAGTTATATATGATTTATTTTCTATTTTATTTAGTATATCCACCATTTTTTTATTATTGTGTATATATTGATAGAATATATTTACAATTTCTTGATATAAGTGTTCACTATCATAATAAATATTTATTAAAGATTCATTATGTTCTTCTTTAGAAAATGGGTCTATCCAAGGAGATTTTTTTTCATTTAATAAATCGTTAATACAGTGAGTATGTTTAGAATAAATCTTATTTTCTATATATCCAGTTTTACACAACAAATTTTTGATAAATAAATATAACTTAGAATAAATACTATTAGAGTAAATAAGTCTAATTTGAGTTTGTTTAAATGTAGATAAGGACTTATTTATATCATTATAAGACACACTTTTATTAAACACAGATTTTAATAAAAAGTTATACATATCGCATAGTATCAACATTTCACTATTAGATAAATTTATATTTATATTTTTTATAAAATCTTTAGGTATAGAATTTCTTAATTTATAAAGGAGTAAAGAGTCTATATGAGTTTCTATGCTTTTATGTAAGGAAGTATTAGATTTTAGTTTATATTGATTTTTTAAATTTAATTGTAAATAAAATATATAAGGATGCATAGATCTATCTAATATATAATGAGATAAAAATCCGCAAAAATATGATATAGAAATATCAGTAAATTTATCTTGATTAAATATACATTTTATATAGGGATTGTTTACAGAATAATTTATAATTTCTTCAAAAAATAAATTTATATTTTTATTATGTATTAGGTTACTGATGTTTGCTAGATTTTTAGAAAATATATTAGGAACATTATTGCAATATTCAAAAAAATTTGGACCACAACTTCCTAATAAATATATATTAATATTTTTAGATAATATATTTTTTAAATTATTATTATCTAATTTATCAAAACAATCTTTTGCGAAAATATAATGAGTTATACATCCAGGCATTTTATTACCTCCATTATTAAAAATATCTTATTTATAATGTGTATTTTTCTAATATACATACATGAAATAATAGGGTACCTTAATATAATTTACTAAGAGATGAAAATTTATCTAAGTAGGTGTTATATGAGGGTAGAAGTTATCGATATGGAGCAAACAAAAAATGAAGCTAAAAAGTATATATTAAAGAAAATACCTTTAGTAAGCAAAGTATTTCAATTTAATAGTGTTATAGGAGATATAAAATTAGAATATATAGAGTTTAAAGTATTGATATATGAGGTCATAAGTAAGAAAAAAAATAATAAAATATTTAGAAATGAAACTAAAAAAGAAACTATAACAATGTTAGTTAATACTTACAATGGTCATAGTGAATCTATAGATAAAATTCCTAATACTTTAAATAAATATATTTCTAAATCTTGTATAAGAGAAAGCAAAATAAATGAAGATGATTTAGTTAATGTTGTAAAGAAAGAAATAATAACTCGGCTAACTGATAGATTAAGGTATGATAGTATTGATAAAGTCACTATACAAATTAATATAGTAGATATTAAGAGTATATATAAGCCTTACTGGATAGCTGATTTTAGAGGTCGAAATATATTTATAGATCCTTAAAAAGGATACCTCATAATATGAGGTATCCTTTTTATATTAAATTTAATTTTTATCTTTATTTTTAGTTAAGTAATCTAATGTTTTTAAAGAATAGCCTTCTTCTTTCCAATGAGTTATAACTTCATCTAATATTTCAGTGTTAGTTTTTGAGTTTGGATGAAGTAAAACTATCGCACCGGGATGAGTTCTTGTATATATTTTATCCTTTGCATATTCATGGGTTGGTTGCTTATCGTTATACCAATCTACATACGCAAAACTCCAAAATATAGAACTATATCCTAAGTCTTGAGTATACTTTAAGGACTGTTCGCTAAATTTACCCATAGGAGGTCTAAAGTATTTAGGCATATCTTTACCAATTAACTCCTTATACGCATCTTCTACACCAGTGATTTCTGATTTAAATTTTTCAAAATCAGTAATTTGAGCCATAGATAAGTGATTTTTAGAATGATTACAAACTAAATGACCTTCATTTACCATTCTTTTTATTAGTTCAGGATTATTTCTTATATAACTTTCAACTACGAAAAAATGAGCTTTAACATTATGCTTTTTTAAGGTATCTAATATACTTTCAGTTGTTCCGTTTTCATATCCTGCATCAAATGTAAGATATATTACCTTTTCATTTGGATCTCCAACATAATATGAGTTATATTTACTGAAAAAAGAAGCTTCTTTTATAGGTTCTGGTTGTTTTCCATCATTCCTTGGATTAAAATACCAGTTATATTCATAAGTAGCTGATTGTGGATCTGAAATCCTAGCTTTAGATTTATTTAATAGATATAAATTACCGCTAACTGCTACTGCACATATGATTGCAAATAAGCCTATAAAAAGATAACGTTTAGAGCTAGAGTTTTTGATTTTCATAAGAATCACCTCTTTATAAGTTTAAAGTACAAAACTATTACTTATTAAATACATCATTTATTAATTTATAAAAAAATTGTTTATCAGCTATTTGAATAGATTGAATTTTATCATCTTTAGTATATAAAACTACAGCTGATTTATAGTAATTAGCTAAGTCATTCCCATTAGTTTTATTTGTTAAGCTAATATTATTATTTAAAGGATTTACAAGGCCTAATTTAGCATTTTCATTAGAACTATAGTTAGGATGTTTGTATTGATCCTTATGAATTACATCGTGATTAACAAGTGGATAAAAATAAAGTGTATCAGATTCATTTATAGTAGATGCAACAAAGTTAGCAGACTTTAATTTATAGGTATTATTAAAATTAGATATTGGTTTTCCTACAAATTCTTTTTTTGCATTATCTATTGAAAAATCATTATAGCAGATAGCTCCACGATTTTTAAAGAAGCTTACTTTATAATCAGCATTAGATATATTTGAAGCTGAAATAACATTATCTAAATTATCTATTTTATATGGACCATAAAGGGCATCTTTAACAACACCATCTTCATAATATATATGAAGATAAGAATCGCTAGACTGGTTATCATTATAAGAAGCTAATAAAGACACATCTTCTTTTAAATCTTCAATTGAAATAGAATTAATGTTTTTACTTTTTAACTTATCTGCATCTATGTAATACGTTGCATAATAAGGACTTCCTAATGATTTTTCTACATCTGCAGCATTGGCATTTATTAATTTATCAATATTTAATGAAGATTGATGTATTACTTTATCTGAAGAGGGTTGATTGTAATTCATAGTACATCCAACTATTGATAAAGAAATAAGAACTGGCATAAACAGTATAGATTTTTTCATAATTAAATAGATCTCCTTTCTATATATTTTATATTTAGTATTTAGAATATAAAAAAAAATATACGTATGAATGAAAGGTCTTATTAAATATTGTAAGTTAGTAAAAAAAGACATTGCTTATAAGCAATGTCTTTTTATTTTATACAACAATCTCAGCATTTTCATCATCTTTAATTTTTTCTATAGTTATTCCAGTTGCACCATATATTAATGAAATTATTGGGCAAAGTAAGTTGAAAAATGCAAATGGTAAAAATGCGAAACATCCAACACCAAGAGTAGCAGACATATATGCACCACATGTATTCCATGGAATAAGTGAAGAAGTTATAGTTGCACTATCTTCTAAAGCTCTAGATAAGTTTTTAGCATCTAAACCTTGCTTTTTAAATGCATCTTTATACATACTACCTGGAATAACTATAGCTAAATATTGGTCAGCTACAGCTAAATTAGTTCCTATAGCTGTAAATATTGTTGCAAATATAAGTCCAAAAGTTCCTTTTGCAAACTTTAATATGAACTTAGCTAATGCCTCAAGCATACCTGTTTTTTCTAATATACCACCTGTAGTTAAAGCACAAATCATAAGTGATACTGTAGATAGCATACTATCAAGTCCACCACGAGTTAAAAGTGCATCTACAAATTCCATTCCAGTAGAAGAAACATATCCATCTTTTGCAACTATAAATACATCAGCTAATGAAGCTCCTTGGAATAAGATAGCAACAAAGGCTCCTAATAAAACACCTATTATAAGTCCAGGTATAGCTGGAACTTTTAAGATAACCAAAGCAATAACTAAAACAGGTACTAAAAGAAGTAATGGTGATAATGTATTATAATTACTCATTAATGCATTTTGTATTTGTACTATTTGACTATTATCTATATTAGAACCTGCGTATTTAAATCCGATTATACCGTAAAGTACTAATGATATAACAAGGGCAGGTGTAGTAGTATATAACATATGTTTAATATGATCAAATAGATTAGTTCCAGCCATAGCAGGAGCTAAGTTTGTAGTATCCGATAAAGGAGACATTTTATCTCCAAAGTAAGCCCCAGATATAATAGCACCAGCTATTATAGGGGATGGAATGTTTAAAGCACTACCTATACCTAAAAGAGCTATACCTATAGTTCCAGCAGTAGTCCAAGATGAACCTGTAGCAACTGATACTATAGCACAGATTATAGTTGTTGCAACTAAGAATATACTAGGTGATAAAATATTAAGACCATAATATATCATACTAGGAACGATTCCTGATATAATCCAAGTACCTATTAAAACACCAACAATTAATAGGATAAGAATTGATGGCATTGTTGTATTTATTGTAGATAATATACCTTCCTCTAATTCTTTCCATGTAAAACCTAATTTAAATATAGCAATACCTGCAGTGAATATTCCACCTACTAAAAGTGGTATATGAGCGGAAATTTCATATTCCTTTAAAAATACTAATGACGTAACAAGTACTGTTACTAAAAAACCTAAACATAAAAGTGCATCAAACAAAGATGCTTGTTTTCTTTCTTTTTTCATTTCAATCTCCTCCTGTATATATTTCGAATATAACCAGTTGATGAGAAAATAGGGATTAAAAAAAGCCTAGGATAGACGTATCCTAGACTTAAGTATCAAAAAAATATTAAAAATATAGTTTTAATTTACTTAATCTAAAGATAGCACTCCACAAATTAATGTGACAGTGTTATATATATTTTATATAACCCCAACATATAAGCTTAAAGCATCACTTATACATTTCGGCACTATTACCTTTCACTTTGCTTCATCGTGCTTAGCTCTACAAAATTACTGATTAATAGTGCAACCTCTATCATTTAGGTATATTCGATATTTACTTATAAATTATTATAGCATAAATATTTATATATAGAAAGTATAAATTTAATAAAAATTTTAGACTATATAAAATAAACTTTAAAAAATTATATTAATAATATAGAATTATTGTAGAGTAGAAACTTTTTTATATATGTTATAAAGAAACTAAATTAATAGGAGTGATTAATTTGAGTAAGAAGAAATTTTATGCTGTAAAAAAAGGATATAAAGTAGGCGTATATAATACATGGGATGAATGTAAAAAACAGGTTAATGGTTTTTCTGGGGCTGAATATAAAAGCTTCCAAACATTAGATGAAGCATATGAATATATGGGTGTTAAAAAAGATGTTAAAGTAGAAAATGGAGATTTTGTTAAAGCTTATGTAGATGGAAGCTATGAACATGCAATAAGAGAATATGGATCAGGCGTGGTTATATTAAGAAATGATATAGTAGAAAAAACATATAGTATAAAAGGAAATGAAGAGTCATTAGTGGGGATGAGAAATGTAGCTGGAGAAATAGAAGCATCAAAAATGGCGATGAAATATTGTATAGATAATAATATAAAACATTTAAAATTATACTTTGATTATGAAGGAATAGAAAAGTGGTGTGTTGGTGCATGGAAAGCTAATAAAGAAGGGACTATAGAATATAAAAAGTTTTATGATAGTATAAAGGATAAATTACATGTAGAGTTTATAAAGGTTAAAGCTCATAGTGGTGATAGATATAATGAAGAGGCAGATAAGCTTGCAAAAGCTGCTATAGGAATATAAAAAGTCTTGCAAATTAAGCAAGACTTTTTTATTTTGTTATACTAAATTATTGAAGTTGATTAGAATTGGCCAAATACTTGCTCTAATTCACTTTTTAATGCGTCAGGATCATAAATACTTTGATACATATATTTTGCTAAAATATTTGCTTGGTCATAAGTTGATGTCCAAGCAAATATTCCACCAAGACAGTTTCTAAGAACATATTGTCCTTTTAAGAAAATAGATAGTGCATTATCATAGGACATTGCAAATTTACCATCTTTTACAAGGTAAGGGACTTGAGCTTGTTTATCAAAGGCTATTTCATATCCATTTTTATTTATATAATCTTTTCTAAGATCATCATAAGATTTAGTTACAGTAGCACCTAAGCGACCATAAAAAGGTACTCCAAGTAATATTTTTTCTGATGGCATACCAGCCTCAATAAGATTATTTACCATATCATCAACGCTGTATCCAGGTAATGAAAGATCTGATGGATACAGATTAGCTTGATGTTTTCTAGCATTTTCACCTGTTTCTCCTGCTGTAAAGTCATAACTCATAAGGTTAAAGTAGGTTATAAGTGGAGCTATTTTATTTATCTCAGCACTATTTCTTATATAAGCACTATCACCAGTACCTGCAACGCTTAACCAAGCATCATCTCCTAGTACGTCTCTTAATGCAGTAATCAATAAAGTGAAATTTTCCCTATCTTGAGGGCTTGATTTTATACCAGCTGCACTGCTTCCTGGATATTCCCAGTCTATGTCTATACCATCTAAACCATATTGATTCATAAGTTTTTTAGCTTCTCTAGCAAAATTATATCTAGAAGCTGGAGTTGCAGCTGCATCAGAGAAGCCATCTGTTCCCCAGCCTCCTATAGCTGCTATTACTTGTAGTGATGGTTTTTCTAATTTTAATTGTACTAGCTGTCTTAAGAACCTAGGTGTAGGAACGTATAAAGTACCATCAGGGTTTATTTCAACAAAAGCATAAATTACAGCATCCAAAAGTTGAGCATCAACATTTTCTGGATTTCCTAATACATATTCCATAACTATAGGGTTAACATTAGGACAGTAGTCAATAGTTACAGGCTGAAATTTTGGATTGGTAATTTCAGGTCTAGAATTTTTAGAACTAGGTGTCTTAATTTTAGATTTACTTGAATCTTTTTTACAGTTTTTATCTGGAACAAAACAAAGATACCAATCCATACAAGAACAATCAGAATTAGCGTTGCTACATTTTTTAACTTTATTTTTTAATTCTTTATAAGTTTTTGGATATGGTAGTATAACTGGCATTCCAGGAAACCAATTTGCAGGTGTTACAACATTATCTCTATCGCTAGTCTGTAAAGCTTCTATTATTCTTAATATTTCAGGTATATTTCTACCTGTAGTTAAAGGATAATAAAGAATTGTTCTTAATATTTGTTTATCATCTATAATAAACACAGATCTTACTGTAGAAGTATTACTCATAGGTTCTGATATCATTCCATAAAGTTTTGCTATAGACATATCTCTATCTTCTATTATAGGAAAAGGAATTTCCATTCCTGTAAATTGGAATATATTATATATCCACGCAAGATGAGAACTATTACTATCAACACTAAGTCCTATAATTTCTGTATTTCTTTTTTTAAACTCATCATAATATTTAGTAAAACATAAAAATTCTGTTGTACATACTGGTGTAAAGTCGCCAGGATGAGAAAATAATACAACCCACTTACCTATATAATCAGATAGTTTTATAGGTCCGCTAGTTGTGTTAGCCTTAAAGTCCGGAGCTTTTGACCCTAAACTAGGAAGATTTGCCACATAAATCACCCCTTATATAAAATTTATCTATTTTTATTGTATTAATAATAAAGGGGGATTGTTACTCAATGAAATAATCACATTTCAAGATTGTTTTACCAAAAAAACAATAGTAATTGAAATATTTAACTAAATTTGATATATTTAATAATATAATCAATGTAAATAATTGTTGGTATAGGGGGTGAAGAATTTGAAAAAAGTATGGAAAATATTTATTATGTCAGCTATTGTATGTTTTTCTTTAACACTTACACTGATGATAATAAATGCGGTAGTTGGGATATCGATAAGATTAAACTTTTATTTACTTTTATTTACTATATTAACAGCAGGATTTACAGTAGCATTAACTCTAGTTGATAGTAAAACAATATTCTATTCTAAAAAGGTTAAAAAACCTGTGAAGAGTAAAACGGTAAGAAAAACTAAAAAAGTACAATCACATACTAAAGCGAAACGAAAAATATCTTAAGACACAGCTAAATATGATTATGCTGTGTCTTTTTTTTATAAAAACTTTACTTAATACGTTATAATTTATAAGATTTTATAATAAAAAATAATTATAAAGGTAGGGGAGGGATACAATGAGGTTTAATGTACTTGGAAATAGCGTAACAGGATATAAAAACTTAGTTAGAGGATCTAAGTCTCAAGACTATATTGATTATAAAGAAGAAGATAAATATATTATATGTTCAGTTGCAGATGGGCATAGTACACCTTTTTTTAAGCATAGTTTAGATGGTGCTAAATTTGCATGTGAAGCATCAATAGATGTACTTAGTGAGAATTTTGATATGGATATAGAGAAATTAGAAGAAAAGTTAATAAATTATGAAATTCAAAAGAAGATAGAATCTAGATGGAGATCTTTAGTTGAAGAGCACTATAAGAAAAATTATCCTAATGTATTTAAGATAGAATATATAAAATATTCTACAACACTTTTATCGGTTTTAATAACAGATAGTTTTATATTATATTTAAAATTAGGTGATGGGGATATAGTATTAAAAAGTAAAGATGAATATAAGGTAGTAATAAATACTAGGAATAATTTAACCGTTGACTCTTTGGGAAGAGAAGGTGAGTATAGACATATAATGTATTCATTAGAAAAAATAGAAGAAAATGAAAGTATTAGTATAGCTTTATTTACTGACGGTTATTCAAATGCATTTAAGAATAAATTAGATTTATTTAATAGTATAGAAAGTACTTTACAGGAGTATAATAAAAGTATTTTTTCAAGATTTAGGCTAGTTAATACATATGTTAATTATTTAAATAGTATAAGTAAAAATATAACACATGATGATATAAGTATTGTATTTATTGTATAAAATTTTATAAATAGACTTATTATTATCAAAAAATAAATAACTACTTACTGAATATGGTTAATAATGAATATATATGCTATAATTTAATAAATGTTTGAATTAAATAAATTATTAGGCTTAAGAAAGGGACAAAATTTATGAATCTTAAGGAAAAATTTGATGAGTGTATAGATTTTATAGATTCTAAGAAAAAGGCTATAATAACAATTTCACTTTCAATATTAGGATTTATAGTTTTAATTATAATATTTTTAGTAAGTAGTGAAGAGTTAAGTGTTTCAAAAGAGTCTAACATTTTAGTTAAAAATATAGAACAAAGAAAATATTCAATTGCACTTAATAACTATGAAGACTGGGAAAAAGAATTTTCAAGATCTAAAATGAATAGACTTAATAAGTCTGTTTCTAAAAAGATTAATAAGTTACTTCTTGATAGTGGGGATAAGTATATAACAGGACAAATATCAAAAGAACAATATATAGGTCTTATAAATACTATTAATGCCTTAGAAGATATAAATGTAGATTTAAAAAAGATAATAGAGCAGGCAAAGAGAGTAGATGAAATGTATAAAGACGAAAATATAAAATATGATATTGCAATATCATACATAAATACAGCTTCTATTATAAATGGCATGGTAAATAATTTAGATATTTATAAAAATAATATAGAAGAAATAAATCAATCAAGAAAACTATATAAATCTGCATTGAAAAATCAAGATGAAAAAAAATATTATGAAGCTATAACTTCTTATGATAAAGTTTTACAAGTTGATAAAAAATACTATGAATTAGCTAATAAGAATAAAAAAGAATGTATAGAGCTTATGTATAATTATTACATAGATAAGTCGAAGGAAGCTAATAAAAATGGAGATTACGAAGAAGCACTACAATATATAGATTATATTAAAGAATATTATATAGATGATGAAACTATATTAGAACTAGAAAAACAGTACCAAACTAATTTAGCTATGTATACACTAACTACAGATGATATACTTAATTTAATTGCTAAAAAAAGTAATAAGAAAAAATCAAATTTATCTGTGAATTCATTCCAACAGATGGTTGATGATAAGAAGTATTATTATACAGAAGTATATGAACATGATACTTTAATAGATGAAGTATTAATTGATGCAAAATCTAAAGAAATATATTCTTATAAAGATTCAAATAAGGATTATAAAACAAATTATAGCGATGGATACTTTAGGGTTACATCAGATGGAAGTATTCAATTTGCAATAACTGAAGAAAAAGCACAATTTATACTAGAGAAAAAATTAGAAGAAAAACAAAATAAATATAAAAAGATTATAAGTGTATCAGATGAAAAAATAGGTAAATATATAGATAATAAAGTTGACTTAGATAAAAAGTTAAAAGATGATGGAGATATATACTATTATAAAGTTGTTAATAAAGGGTTATTTAAGAAAAAAGAAGTCTATATTATAAATATGTATACTGAAAAGGTGTATTTAATAGATAATGACGGTATAAAAGATTATTAAGCGTGTTTTTAGCACGCTTTAATAATTGATGCTAGTTTAAGGAGAGAGCATATGAAAAATATTAATAAAAAAATATGGATAGTATTAGGTATTATTTTATCAGTTTGTTTTATATTTATAGGAACACTAACTGTTATTATAAATGGAGATAAAATATGTAAAAATACTTATATAAATGATACTAATATAGGTGAATTAACTAAGGAACAAGCTAGTGAAAAACTAAAAAATATATATAATGAAGATAACATCGAGTTTAAATATAATGATAAAAAATTTATCGTTTTGGCTAAAGAAATTGATTTTTATTATGATATAGATAATACTGTAGAACAGGCATATGGATTAAATAGAAAAGGATCATTTATAGATAATTTAAAAATAACTATAAATAGCCTTAGAGGATATAAAAATACTCTTAAATTATCTATTAACTATAATAAAGATAAGCTTAAATCGTATATAGAGGGATTGTCAAAAGATATAAATGTTTCTATGAAGAATGCAAGTATAAAAATTGAAAACTCTAATATAAAAATACAAAAGGATGAAGAGGGAGTAAATTTACAAGTAGATGAAAGTTTAAATAATGCTATAAATGAACTAGAAAAAGGAAATACATTAATAAACTTAGTGGTTGAAAAAATACAACCAGATGTAAAAGAGGAAAGTTTAGAGAAGGTAGATACAATGCTTGGAACATATTCTACTAAATTTGACTCATCTGTTTCAGGAAGAAGTCATAATGTGGCGTTGGCTGCAAAAAGTACTAGTGATGTAATACTTATGCCAGGTGAAAGTTTTTCTTATAATGAACATACCGGAACAAGAACTATAAGTAATGGATATAAAAATGCTCCTGTAATAGTACAAGGTGTAGTACAAGAAGGTATAGGTGGTGGAGTATGTCAAGTATCCTCAACACTTTATAATGCAGTTTTATATGCTGGATTAGAGATAGAATCTATTAAAAATCATTCAATACCTTCATCATATGTACCTAAGGGTAGAGATGCCACTGTTAGTGGTGGTGCAATAGATTTTATATTTAAAAATAATTTAAAGTATCCTGTTTATATAAAGAATTCAGTTTATGGGAATACTTTAACTTGTACAATATATGGAAGCAATGAAGATAAACAAAAAATAGAAATACTAACTAATACAGATAGTGTATCTGAAGCTCCGATTAAAAAAGTCGATGATCCAACATTACCTAAAGGAGAAGAAAAGCAGTTAGAGGCTGGTAGAAAGGGATATACTGTATCTACATATAGAATATATAAAGATAATAATGGAAATGTATTAAAAAAAGAAAAGGTATATGTATCGTACTATCCTAAAAAACAAGGGGTAGTGGCGGTTGGAACAATGGAGGCTCCTATAGTTGAAGAAGAAACTACTCCTGTAGAGAATATACCTTCTGAAGATGTAGTTCCTCCTAATAATGTAGAGGTTAATCCAGAACAAGAAACAGAGTCTATATTTGAAGAATCGCCAATTTCAAATAATTAAAATATAAAAAGAATAAACTTAAAATGTATATAAAATGACCTTTATAATTTGAGGTCATTTTATTTTTATGTATAGAAAAATAGCAAAAAATGTATAGTTTTGACTTGATATAGCAAATGTGATATCTTAATTATATAGAAATGGAGGAGATTATTATTTTAGGTAAAAGTATAATAAATGATATAAGAATGATGGATAAAAAGAGTCTAGATATATCTTTAATACAAGATGATAAATCAGATATAACATTTTTTAATATAGATGAAGAAGAAAGTAATGAAACATTAAAAGCATTAAAGCAAAGTTATGTTACTACTAATTATAAAGAAGAAACTATACTTAATTTACAAAATACATTAAATAGTTCTTCAGATGATGCATCTAAGGAGTTAAAAATAGAATCTTATAAAAAATATAATGAAGCTTTAAATTTAGCGAGTAGAAATTATATTACTACAGCTACAGAAATTATAGAAAAAGCGTCAGAACTTAACCCAAAAGATGTGGATATCTTAAATTTAAGAGGATTATTAAAACTTTTAACGTGTGATTTTTCAAAGTCATTTGAAAGTTTTTATACTGCAATGTGTTATGGGAATAACGAACTATCAAGAAAATATGTGGATATATTATCTTCAGATGAGTTTAAAGTCTTCTTAGGAAGGTATAATCACTCTATAAGATTTATAAATGAAGATTTAAATCAAGAGTCTATACATATATTAAATAATATTATAGAGGAAGACCCAGATTTGATAGAGCCTTATGTTATACTAGCGTTACTTTATGATAAAATGGGGAATCTAAAAAAGAAAGAGTATTATTTAGATAGATTAGAACAAGTGGATAAAGATAATCCTTTATTTGAAAACAAAATAAAAAGTGAAGATAAAGAAACTAAGGTTGTTGAGAAAAAAACTAAAAAGAAAATAAATATTATGCCGTATGCAATAGCGGGTATATTAGCCATTAGTATGGTAGCTTATCATATAAGTAATAAAAATAAAATAGAAAGTCTAAACGCTCAGTTAAATAAAAAAGATGAAAAAATAGAAGAGATAGATAAGCAGCTAAGTGAAACTTCTGAAAAATTAGATGAAACAAATCAGGAATTAGATAAAACAAATCAGCAACTAGATGAAGCTAAGAAACAAGAAATGCTAGTTTCTAGTGAGGTAGATTTATATCAAAAGGCACTTGAATTAAAGGCTAGTAAAAATTATAAAGATGCTATAACGTATTTTAAGAAGGTAATTGAATATGGAAAAACTAAAAAATATATTTCAGAATCAATATACCAAGTAGCATTTTTAAGCGAGAAAACTAAAAATTATGATCAAGCAGTAAAATATTATAAAAAGTATATAAATACTTATACTAAAGAGGATCAATACTATGATGATGCTTTCTATCAATTAGGAATGTTATACTATGAAAATGGTGATTTAGAAAATGCTAAAAAGACATTTTATGGAATGAGAAGTGAAGTTCCAGATAGTATGTATAATAACTCAAAGGTAAAAGAAATTTTATCAAAGTAAAATAACACTAAACCATAGGAATACTATACTCTACCAAATAAAAAGTAAACTAACAATACTAATATACTTATTATTTGGTAGGAGGTAAACTATTATATACAAAAGAATTGTTCCTTTCCATACTTATAGATGGTAAGTAAGGATTTATAAATAAAGATATAGTAATAAATACTATATTTGAAGTTGTATCTAATTTAAGCGATTGATTACTAGAATTAGAATAAATAAAATGTGGGGATTTTTAAATTAATCTTGTAGTATCTAAATAATCCTATCTTTTATTATGCATTAGATGTTGAAGATTGGTATGCACAAGTAATTCAAGGTAATAATAGTAATTATATAGATAAACAAGATAAACTTTTTATATAGTTTAGAAATTATATATTATAAAAATAAAAGTTAAAATGATTTATTACTTTAACTTTAAAACTATGACGATTTTTAGGAGACAAATATGAAAACACTAAATCAACTGGCAATAATATTAGGTTTATGGGCCTTAGGTGAATATATTAGTTCATTTATACAAGGTGTAGTTGTTATCCCGGGTAGTATAATAGGTATGATATTATTGTTTATACTACTTAAAGCTAAGGTTATAAAATTAGAAAGTATAAATGAAGTAAGTAATTTCTTTTTAGATAATATGGCTATATTTTTTATACCAGCAGGAGTTTCATTAATTAAATCCTTAGATCTTATATCAGATAATGTATTTGTATTATTAATTACAATATTTATAAGTACTATTATAGTTATGTATGTAACTGGTAAATTAGTTGACATTATGATAAATAAAAAGTCTAAGGAGAATTGATTATGTATAATGTATTTGACACAGAAATTTTTGGAGTAATACTTACAATATTATTTTTTAATATAGGAATATATATACAGAAAAAAACTAATAAGCCTATATTTAATCCATTGCTTATAGCTATTCTAGGTATTATATTATTTTTAAGTATAACTAAGATTCCTTATGAAAGTTACAAGTTAGGAGGGGATAGAATAAACTTCTTTTTAGGTCCTGTAACAATTGTATTAGCAGTTCCTTTGTACAAGCAGTTTGATTTATTTAAAAAATACTTATTAGAGATATTAATTGGTATAAGCTGTGGAGTTGTGGTATCTTTTATATCAATAAAATTAATAGGACACTTTACTAATGCTGATGTAGATATAATAAATTCATTAATACCAAAGTCAATAACTACACCTATGGGTATATCTTTGACAAAAACACTAAATGGAGTAGAAGCAATAACAGTAGTATCTATAATATTAACAGGGATATTAGGTGCTATTATATCTCCTATAGTATTTAAAATAGGAAAAATAAATAATCCTGTAGCAAAAGGAATTGCATTAGGTACTTCAGCACATGCATTAGGTACTACTAAAGCATTAGAAATGGGAGAAGTTGAAGGTGCAATGAGTGGACTATCTATAGGGATTTCAGGAATAATTACAGTTATTTTAATACCTATAATAATAAATTTTATGTAGCGTTTAAATAGTTTATATTATTACTAAACAATGTAACCCAATTAAATAAATCTATAATTTTAAATATT
>ERZ791785.834-NODE-834-length-20769-cov-11.416047_pt1 | contig 20769 bp, 17 predicted proteins | sample MGYA00509947_ERZ791785 | MGnify/ENA primary metagenome ERZ791785 (study PRJEB30046, sample SAMN00791982) | human gut metagenome | study: EMG produced TPA metagenomics assembly of the A metagenome-wide association study of gut microbiota in type 2...
GGATGAAGAATTTTTTATCTTTAAAATTAAAATATTTTCTTAAACAAGATATAATCAGGATTTTAACTTTCAATCAGTGATGTTGATGAAAAGATAAAAGGTAAGCGCTACATAATTCCCCGTAGTGTAATGCTTCAATTTCTGATGTAAAATTATGACAGTTGGAGCATTATACTCTAAGTTCTTATCAGAACCGCAAAAGTTGTAGTATTTCACTTCAAACTATTATCAAACTTTTGCATTATTTTACTCCAAATAAATTTCGGAGGATTTGATTATGAAGAAATCTGAGCGAGACAGATATTGGACTGAACTTATACAGACCTGCAGATTAAGCGGTCTGTCAGATTATGAATGGTGCAGGATAAATCATATACCAACCAGCTCTTTTTACTATAATGTTAAGAGATTAAGAATGGCAGCGTCCACCAATACAGCGGCTACAGTACAGGTACAGGAAAAACAGCAAGTTGTACCAGTTCACTACAATGAATTAAAAGATAATAGCGGTACTATTCCTGATTTCTGTGATGAAAAATCGGACATTAAGATTGAATTTAATGGATATTCGATAGCTATAAATAATTCTGCTGACGACAGAATCATTGCAGCAACGCTCAATGCGCTGCAACAGATATGTTAGGCGAGTTGTCCGGTGTGGCTAAAATCTATCTTGTTTCGGGCTATACCGATATGAGGCGTAGTATAGATGGCTTGATGGCAATCGTGAGGGATACATATGAACTTGATCCCTACAGTAATTCATTGTTTTTGTTCTGTGGAAAACGCTGTGACAGACTGAAGGCTCTGCACTTTGATAAAGATGGATTTGTTCTTTATTACAAGAGGCTTGATTCAGGAAGATTTCAATGGCCGCGAAATTCTGACGAGGTGAAAAATCTTACCAGACAGGAGTTCAGATGGTTAATGGAAGGACTTTCGATAAGCCAGCCCAAAGCAATAAGACCGACACCTCCCAAGAAGTTCTAAAAATGTGACAGCTCCGTATATTTGCTGGCTTTACAGACATATTTATGGTATAATAAATGTATTATTTACGAAGGTGTCATCCCATGAATCAGAATGCTTCATCGTCAGAATTAAATATGAATGAACTGGTTAACTGTCTTATGAAGCAGCTTGAGGAAAAAGACCGTCAGATGGCTGAACTTAATCAGACAATAGCCAATCTTACAGAGACAATCAATGAGATGAAGCGAAAGCTTTTTGGCATCTCAAGTGAAAGAACAGCAAGACAGTTTGATATCAGGGGACAGCTCAGTCTTTTTGATACTGATGCCAATAGTCAGTAAGTTGAACCTGAGATGATACATATAGTGTCACATACCAAAAGAAAGCCTCGTGCAACTCATGATGAGATAGCAAAGAATGTTCCAGCAACAGTAGTTAATCTTACCCTTGAAGGCGATGACCTGAACTGTCCGTATTGCAATACGCCTATGGTTGAGATTGGAACAAAGACAGTAAGGGAAGAGATAAAGATAACTCCGGCAAAAGTAGAAAGGGTTATATACGTACAGCATAATTATGTATGTCCGCAATGCCGAGAGGATGGAGAATCAACTATTGTGCAGGCTCCAGTTCCTGCGGCACTTATCCCACACAGCATGGCATCGGCTTCGGCAGTATCATATGTCATGTATCAGAAATGTATCAATTGTCTGTCATTCTATCGTCAGGAAAAAGACTGGGAACAGCTGGGCGTGAAACTGAACCGGGGGACATTAGCCAGCTGGTTTAATACATGCGCAGAGGAATATATGAAACCAGTGTATGACAGGCTGCATGTTCATCTTCTCGAACAGGATGTAATACATGCTGATGAAACAACAGCACAGGTGCTTCATGAGGAAGGTAAAACCCCGGAATCAAAGTCATATATATGGCTTTATACCAGTGGAGCATTTGAAAAATACAGAATTGTGATATATGAATATCAGCCGACCAGAGGCGGATATCATGCAGTGAAGTTTCTTGCTGATTATCATGGTTATGTACATACTGATGGATTCAGTGGTTATAACCGTCTGAAAGATGTAACGAGATGTGGCTGTTGGGCGCATCTGAGACGATACATGTTTGAAGCGGTACCAAAGAAAACAAAAGATACCACACAATCGCCAGCCCTGACAGGACTGGCTTATTGTGATAGGCTTTTTGATATAGAAAGAGAGCTTGCTGATTTTACTCCGGATAAACGAAAACAGAAACGTCTGGAATTAGAGCGGCCATTGCTGGATTCATTCTGGAAGTGGGTAGAAAAGCAGAACCCACTTGGTTGTTCAAAGTTAGCCAAAGCGGTGAATTATGCCCTGAATCAGAAACCATATATGGAAAACTATCTTAAAGATGGCAGATGCTCCATAAGCAATAATGCAGCTGAACGAGCTGTCAAAAGCTATGTTATGGGAAGAAAGAACTTTTTATTTCATGACACAGTAAAGGGAGCAACCGCAAGTGCAATAGTATATACGCTTGCGGAAACAGCAAAGGTTAATGGATTAAACATCCGTCTTTATCTGGAAACGGTCATGACAAAGATGCTGGACTACAAAAATGAGCCCGAAAGCATACTTGAAGACCTTATGCCATGGTCAGAGATGATGCAGGAAACATGCAGCCTTAATAAACATTCAGAAATCTAATTTCTATATAAAATCATACTGTATGAATCATACGGTGGTTTATGTAGCGCTTACGAAATACGAAACAAATACCTTTGTGAAGTATTTCCCTTTTATGAGATATGCCATACCTGAAAAGGGCTGGGATGTCCATAAAATCCCCGTAGGGCACTATATTTTGAACGTAGTTCAAAGTATAGTGCCACCTTGAAGCTTTCAATACACTAATGAGGTTTTGATTAGTGAATAATGTACATTATGAACAAAAGCATATTGGGAATGAAATGACCTTTATGCTTGCAGTGAATTTTGTGCAGTATGAACGGTTGTAAATTACTTCTATTTGTAAAGCTGGGACTGGAAAGCTGAAAGGTGAGCACTATACGAAATATAGTGCAGCGAAGCTCCCTACGGCGGAATAAAATAGCTATAGGAATGAAGCAGGACAAACTTTGCTGGCATAAGCCAGCATTGAGCGTCCTGAGCAATGGATAGCTATTTTATGTAGCGTGCGACAGTTGATTTTGCTGCGTTTTTGCTTAAAATAATTTATTTTGGCTATACAGCAATTAAAAAATGAATGATAAATATAATTTATGAAATAAAAGAAGATGCGAATGGATGTTGTCAAAATAGAAAATGTAATTATTGCTAAAATAAAAAGATATCCTACATCAAAATGCTGTAAGTGGTGTGCATCCTTAGCCGGAGTTTATGAATATCCTGATGTTCCGAAAGACGTATACAGACGTCATCAGAATTGTAACTGTAAGCTTGAGTTTATACCAGGAAAAGGGAAAAAACAGGATGTATGGACAAAAGAGTGGATAAATGAGAGTGAAAGTAGTAAAATAAAATTAAGAAAAATGTAGGGATTATAAGTGATAAGGCTATTAAAGGGGTAGAACTTGCAAAGACAATAGAAGAGCATAATGGAGTTGCTCAACAGATAGCAGATAACCCTAAGTTATTAAGGCATTACACTCCCCAAAGTTTAAAACGTGAATTAGAAAACGCTGGGTATGATGTTCGACCATTGAGAAAAGGTAGTTTAAAGGGGATTTTATTTGAAGATGGTGGAGGATATAGAATTAGTTATGATGGAGATAAATATTTACAATATCACCCATCAAAAAATAGCCATCATAAAGATGAATATTATAAAATATCAAGTGGGAAGAATGGAACAAAGCGTTATAACATGGATGGAGATGAGATTTATGACTGATATAGAAAAGTATAAAAATTATATGGATGATTGTTTGAGAAAAACAAATAGATGTGTAAATATTAATGAAAAAAATTGTTTTATATTAAGTAATAATGTTGTAATACATATTGATATGATAAAAGGCATGAGGGCACTTGTTGTTGAATATGCAGATAATATTGATGAGGCAAAGATTAATAGATTTGAAGATGGAGATTTATTTTATATTGATGAATACGATGAAGGTAATATGTTGAAATCTATATTAAATGAGATAAATAGCTGTTTTTAATATTAGGAGGAGCAAATGACGGAAGTGAGAAAAGGAGAACAGAAGCCGACACAGTCCGTTGTTTTACATTATACCGAGACGAAAGGACAGGAAGCAGTTGATGTATATAATTCGTCCGGCAGGACAGCACAGGAATGGCAGGAGCTTATAATAAGCGATATATTAGCTGTGAATGATGAGGGGTTGTGGGTTCATACAAAATGCGGCTATTCAGTCCCACGTCGTAACGGAAAGAATGAGGTTGTTGTCATTCGTGAGATGTGGGGGCTTAAAAACAATGAAAGAATATTGCATACAGCCCATAGAACGACAACATCACATGCGGCATGGGAAAGATTGTGTACACAGCTTGACAAAGCAAAGATACAATATAAATCAATTAAAGCTTCAGGACGTGAAGCAGTATATATTAAAGGGACAGATGCAAGGGTCGAATTCAGAACGAGGTCATCAAAGGGTGGCTTAGGTGAAGGATTCGACCTTTGGGTTATAGATGAGGCGCAGGAATATACAGATGACCAGGCATCAGCATTGAAGTATGTTGTAACGGACAGCCACAACCCACAGACTATATTCTGTGGAACACCTCCAACCCCGGTAAGCTCTGAAACGGTATTCCTTAAGTTGAGGAAGTCAGCGCTTGCCGGTGAAACCATCAATACCATGTGGGCTGAATGGTCTGTTTCCAAACAGTCAGATCCACATGACAGGGGATTGTGGTACAAGACTAATCTGCCACTTGGAACTGTATTTACAGAAAGGTCGGTGTTGGATGAAGTAGGGGATGATCCTATTGATTTTAATATACAAAGATTAGGCTTATGGATACAATACAATCAGAAGTCGGCAATAAGTAAAGCGGAATGGCTTGAAATGCAGGCGGCTGTACTTCCGCAACTTAAAAGTAAACTGTATGTCGGCATTTGAACAGGCAATATGTCAAAGACACATTGTACACATGGGTCAGCCGACACTTGTGCAGGCTGTAAGCAACTGTGAAAAAAGAGCTATAGGCTCAAATGGTGGATTTGGATATAAATCATTAAATGAAGATTTTATTTTGCGCTTATATTTATTTGTATAGGAATTGAAGAATATAAAAAATATAGGATGATATTTACAAAATTCTTTATCTGTGAATAGAATTTTGGAATCGTCAATTTTAACTTTTCCGATATTTTTATCATTGATCATGGTCATAAAAGTGCCATAATCTACATCTGTAATCTGTTTTTCATCAATATTGGGGTGAGAATTAGATTGAATAGTATGATTACTGCGGTAATAATACAATAAAGGCTTTTTGGGAGATTGTACTTCTTTCATTTGGAACTCCTTTCTGCTGATTTGTTTTATTTTTGATAAAAATAATATATATTTTTGAAATTGGTTGTTTAATATTAGAATAAATATTCCGATAATATTTATACTAAGTATTCTGTTATCAGAGCAGTTACATAATAAGCGAATGTACATTAGATATAACATACCGCAGGCAGCACAAATAGTTTTATTGTAGAATCAAATCTAATATTTGACAATAATTCTTTTGAAATTAAAAAATATCTGCGGATTGGAGGTTGCTATGATTATATCGGAAGCAAGAAATAAATATAGTGAATATGGGAAAAAGCTTAATAAACTGGAAGCAGAGCTTTCTAAAAAAAGAGATACTGCAAAAGAGAATGCAAAGCTTACAAATGACAAAAGCTATTTTGATGAAGCTGCAACACTTGAACTTTCAATCAATGATGTTGATGAAAAGATAAAAGATAACAAAAAAGCTATGGAAGAACTGAATAAACAGTGGCAGTTAGAATATGATGCACAGCTTCAAAAGAATAGTAAAAAGAAAAGTGAAAAGAGTGCGGCTAATGCAGCTAAGTTAGTGGAAGTAGCAAGAAGGATAGCAGCAGGAGAATCAGTTCCATGTTCTGATGAAAAGAAGCTTATGGATTATAATAGTAAATTGTATTTTGCTGTGAAGCAGGCGGGAGCAATGGCAAGAATTAACAAGAAACGTATTAAAAAATACAAATCCCTTTGGGAGCAGGAAGAAGAAAATAAAAACAATAAGAAAGATGAAAAAGACCCTGCACAGGCAGCAGACAATGCAACAGTACAGGCAGACTTTCCTGATATGTCTATGTCAGAAGAATCACAGTCTGATAGTGGTACACAGAATGAATAGCAGCAGCCTTTATCAGTGGTTTATTAGACATTAAACATGCCTGTAAAATGGGAATTATCATACTTAATATACAATCTCTTGTGTATTAGAAACATTTTGTAAAAATATGACAGCAGATATTACAAGGATTTATATAAAAATACATATAAAATACATGCTGCCAGGACTGTAATAATTGACATGTCAGAATAAAAATTTTATAATATATACAATATTTTTCTGGGGAGCTAAAAGAAACTTCTGTATAAGAAATGTTTATATTATATAGATATTAATGATTTTTCTATTGATTTTGAATATCTGTATATTGTATGTTCTGATTACAGCGGTTTGATGCTGAGAGGGAATACATTCCGACCCATTGACCTGATGTGGATAATGCCACCGTAGGAAGATCTTAATTGATATAGAATGGAAATTAGAATCTTTAATTATAATTCATATTTAATCCCGATCTTATTACATTTTCAGAAAAGTATAATATATTAATTTAGGAGGTTCATCGTGGAATATACTACACAGATGGATGCTGCACGTAAAGGTATTATTACAAAAGAGATGGAAATCGTTGCAGCTAAAGAAAATATTGAAGTTGAAAAGTTAAGAGAGCTTATGGCAAAGGGACAGGTTATAATTCCTGCCAATAAGAATCATAAGAGCCTTGACCCTAATGGTATTGGTTCTAAGTTAAGAACAAAGATTAATGTTAATCTTGGAACCAGCCGTGACTGTATAGACATGGACATGGAGCTTGAAAAGGTCAACAGTGCAGTAAATATGGGCGCAGAGGCAATTATGGATCTTAGTTCATTTGGGGATACACAGAAGTTTCGTCGTAAGCTTACATCAGAATGTAAAGCAACAATAGGAACAGTTCCTATTTACGATGCAGTTGTATATTATCATAAGGCATTAAAGGATATTACAACGGAAGAATGGCTTAAGATAGTTGAAATGCATGCTAAAGATGGTGTTGACTTTATGACAATCCACTGTGGGATTAATAAGGCAACAGCTAAGAGATTTAAGGAAGCAAAAAGACTTACCAATATAGTTTCAAGAGGTGGATCAATCATATTTGCCTGGATGGAAATGACAGGAAAGGAAAATCCATTCTATGAACACTATGACTGGATACTTGATATCTGTCAGAAATATGATGTTACAATGAGTCTTGGTGATGCATGCAGACCGGGATGTATAGATGATGCGTCTGATATATCACAGATTGAAGAGCTTGTAACTTTAGGTGAGCTTACAAGACGGGCATGGGAAAAGAATGTACAGGTTATGGTTGAAGGACCTGGACATATGCCGCTTAATCAGATTAAAGCAAATATGGAGATTCAGAGTACTATCTGTAAAGGAGCACCATTTTATGTATTGGGACCTCTTGTCACAGATATTGCACCGGGTTATGATCATATTACAGCAGCAATAGGTGGAGCAATTGCAGCTACATACGGAGCATCATTTCTTTGCTATGTAACACCGGCAGAGCATTTAAGACTTCCGGATCTTGATGATGTTAAGGAAGGTATTATTGCATCTAAGATTGCAGCTCACGCAGCAGATGTGGCAAAGGGTATACCGGGAGCTGCTGAATGGGATAAGAAAATGAGCTATGCCAGAAAGAAGCTTGATTGGGAAGAGATGTTTGATCTTGCCATTGACCCTGAGAAGGCAAGAAGATACAGAGAGTCATCAAAGCCTGAAAAAGAAGATACATGTTCAATGTGCGGTAACTTCTGTGCTGTAAAGAACATGAACAGAATATTAGACGGAGAAATAGTAAGTATCTTTGATGAATAATTGACATTTTGAAAAGGTGTAGAAAACAGACGGGATATATTATATTTATTGTTGAACAGATGATAAGAACGAAGTCTTTCTAAAGATGAGTTCTTATTCATATGATTAACAGAGAATATAATATATTACGTCTGTTTATTTATATTTCAAAATCTTGTGTTATTTTAATTTACATTTCATGGCAGTATTAATTATCAAATTCCACTTCCCTGTTTTTCTTAAAGATTCGGCTGTAATCAACAACATAGAGAATTATGTACATTATCGCTGTCAGTATTATGGCTCCGGCTACGTCAGTTACGGAATGTTGTTTTATAAATACTGTTGAAAGGCATATGAGCATACATAGTATGAATGAAGCTGCTTTTACGGCTTTGTGTTCTTTAAGATATGAACATTTTCTTATGGCAATATCGACAACAATTGAACTGTATACATGTATGCTTGGAAATACGTTAGTAGGTGTGTCACCTGCATAAATTATGCCAATCAGTTTTCCGAATATGTCATCAGGAAGATTATCCGGTCTTAATGTCAGTCCATTTGGATATATCATGCAGATGATAAAACAGATGGAAGTACCGATTATTAGTGATAATGCAAATCTTATAAATTCAATATTGGCGGCTTTATATCCCATAAAGAAACATGATATGGCAAGGTAGACAAACCATAACATATAAGGGATGATAAAATATTTGCAAAAAGGTATCATATTGTCAATGGAATTATTAAGAATATGTACTCCCGGATGATTCTCATCAATATATTTTTCAATCAGAAAAAACCATGGAAGATATATAAGTAAATAAGAGCCAAACATAAGGCGCCAGTGTTTTTTAATAAATCGTTTCATTATATATAGTAAACCTTTCGTGTTACAAAATTATCAGCAGATATTAAACTGACTTATTTGCAGCATTACAATATCAAAAATTTTGTAAAAATAACTGACATTTCAGACAGCAACGTTATGATATCATTTGTAAATAATAAATGCAAGATGATTTGATTACCAGAGGTTTTAATTAACATTTTTAAAAACCAATAATAAATGTTATGGCTTTATTTACAAATTACAGGTATTTGTAATATAATAATGTTCGTGTAAAGTGAAAATTAAAAACTTATATAAAATGGTTTATACATAATTATTTTATACAGATGTTGTATATAAGTATTATATCTCAGTCTGGGAAGACAATTTCCTCTATAGGACATGGAGGAAAACAATATTGTCTGAAGTTGAGGTTCGATTTCAGATAAAGATATACGCTCTGCGAGGATTGCAGAGCCGCTGATATGAAAATAATATTACAGCCATTAAGAAGTGAGGAATTATATGCTACGATTAAATCATATAAAAAAGATTTATAACAAAACAGAAGTTTTAAAAGATATAAATTATTCATTCAGGAAAGGCAGGATATATGCAATTCTTGGACGTAATGGAAGTGGAAGATCAACACTTTTTGAATGTATCAGCGGAGATGTAAGTCTGGATGACGGAGCCGTTGCAACGAAAGCAAAAAGTGTGCTTTTTTATGCAGCAAAGCAGAGTGTATTTCCTATGTATATAACGGGATATGAATTTGTAAGATTTATATGCCACATACAAAAAAGTGAGAAAAGTCCTGAATATTATCTTGAAAGAGTGGGAATATCATCAAAGCTTGGTGATACTCTTATAAGTGAATATGGTTTTGAAGACAAGAAAAGATTACAGCTTGCAGCATTTCTTATACAGCAGCCATATGTGATAATGTTTGATGAGCCATTGGATTATTGCAGTGAGGAATTTATAGATAAGTTCATTGAGGTATTAGAATCGATGACCGAGGAACATATTATAATTATTTCAACATCACTTATTGAGATTGCATCGAGAATATCAAAGGATCTCATTGTATTACATGACGGTGAACTCACTGATATATCAGAAGATGAGATGAAACTGCCGGCTGTAAGACAGGCAGTGTATGAGATATTAGGGGAGGCTGGCAATGGAAATATTTAGAAAAATGTTTGCCGAGAAGATATTAAAGTTCCATGAAGGAACGAATAAGGCAATTAAACTTATGATGAAGATGCCTGTTATAGGCGCGCATATAACAGATGATATTTTTAGTGTGAGAAAGTCAGGATTTAGAACATTTCTTGGAATTGTAGCACAGATTGTAGTTCTGGTATATGAATTTTTATTAAAGCTTATTTATTTTGCAGCATTTATATATGTGCCATACTTATATATTTCATCGAAATGCCCGCTTATTGCACTCCATAAGGAACAGGCTATAATATATCTGTTTGTTATTTTAAGTACCATTTGCGGAAGTATAGTAAATAATACAGCATTTTCAATGGCTCAAAGGGATTATATTATGATTAAAGTAATGCAGATAAGCCCATATATGAATTATCTTGGAAGACTTATATATAAGATGGCTGAGGACTTTGTGTTTTTTACAATAATTCTTCGTATATTTGATGTGTCTGTTGTAAATGCAATTATGCTAAGCGTAGTTACTGTTTCAGCAAGACCGATAGGCGAGATGCTTGCGATTATCGGTTATGAGCATATGAGCGTGATATATAGTAACAGAAATGCATTTAATGGTATATTAATGGCAGCAGGAGTTATTATAGCATATGGTTTTCCACTGCTTACAAGAAGAATAGCCGGATTCTGGATGTTGTTTGTTAATCCTGTATTTATGATATTTATGATAGCTGTGGGAGCATTATCAATGTTATATATATGGAAATATAAACATTACAGGGAGCTTATGAGAACATCACTTCACAGACAGAGAAATGAAGGGTAATATAATTAATACGAATTAATCAAGTTTTATGGAAAGGAAAAGCCGTATTTACGGCAGATGAATATTTTGAAGGATAATAAGACAATATGGCATGTTATATCGGGGATAATATTAGTGGTTATATTATGTCTTATTGTATTTTTAATGTGGTTTTCAGGATATAATAAGACGAGGGCTTACAGTAAAGTGCTTAAGTCAAGATATACTTACAGTGTGGATGTGGATGCTTATGGAAATATCGTAGATAGAAATTCCCAATCTACGACAAGCACAAGTTCAGAGAGTATGGATTTTAGTGAGCTTAACCTTGAGAATATGGCAGATATCTGGATAAGGAATTTTTTAAATCAGTTTACGGTATCTTATCTTTCATTATCAAAGTCACTTAAAAAGATTCAGATTGATAATATAACAGTTCTGGATGAGGACAGTAAAACTGTACTTATCAGCTTTGCAGCCCAGTTAAGGGATCAGACATCAGAATATTTTTCATCATGGAATGGCATATTAGATAACGGACTTATGAAATGTGAATGGGTTATGTCCTTTGATCTTGAAAATAATGATGATGGAACAGCTACAATATATGTGGAATCTGTAATGACACCAGAGGATTATGGAATAGCCCAGTATAATAATCAGATTAAGGCAAATGTTTCAAGTGAGAAAGACAGTGCTGCCAATAATAACCTCACTGATTATGAGGTGAAAAATTCTTCGTTATATGTAACTTATGATGGCGGAGCCAAGTATACAACAGTACCGGTTGAGATTGATAATCTTGTTTATCAGGATAATTCAACAACAAAGCTTAAAAATGGAAGTTATATGGTTAATACATATAAGACAGCATTTTTATATGGCGGAAGGGCAGGACAGGATAATAAAAAACAGCCTGTAACATTAATATATTCTGACGATAAAGGCAATAGCTGGGTAACAAGCGAGATAGCACAGATATATAATTCTGAATATTATTATGTTAATTTCTTTGATGACTCAAATGGAATAATTGTTATCGGATATGATAAAGATAAGGTCAATGAATCAACCAGAATATATTTAACGTCTGACGGCGGTGAGACGTGGCAGAATGGCGGAAGCGGCCCAACAGCTGATATTATAAAAGGCGTGGAATTTATTGATGAAAATATTGGCTTTTTCTGTTATCAGTATTTAGATGGCATGGATAGCAACCTCTATATGACAAATGATGGCTGCAAGACATTTTCAAAGGTAGAGCTTGAAGCACAGGAGCTTGACAGTACGGCTGCTAATATTCAGACAGAAACAACAACTGCTAATGATGCGGATAATACAGAACAGACAACAGAGTCTGTGACGGCTGCTAAGCTGGAATGGAAGGATGTATATAAGGATGCATTAGTGCCGGTATATGATAAGGCACAGAATATTATTACGGTATACCTTACACAGGGTAATAATGGTATATATAATAACGGTAAGACGGCTGCTAAATATCAGTCTTCAGATAAAGGGAATACATGGAAATACGTGGGACAGCTTGAGCTTACGACAGATTAAAGGTTAAGAACAGGTGATTAACCGGAAGTTGTCCTTTAAAATAATAAAAGCAAAGTATGGCTGAAATTATAGAGCGTAAATTGTGAATATTCATACAAATTTATTGTGTATAATAAGTCTGCCAGTCAATAGACCAATATACAGAATTTCGGCATGATATATGCATGCGGCTGGAAATCATACAGCGTTACATTAAAGAAATTTTATGTATATATATAAGATTCAACCGGTGATGTGATAAGAAGTAAGGCACTCAAAGTTACAACTACAGCAAATGCAAAATAATGAATATAAATACATCTATTCTACTTGAAAAAAAAGTTGGAGTATGATAAGATTTATTAAATTAGAGAAAAAAAGACATAACTGTGTCTTTTTTTTTGCGCAAAAGCAGGCTTCGGTAATCGAAACCTTACTATGCGATATGAAGATTAATACCATATTTAAGTATATTATTTATCATTAAAAGGTTAATATTTTAAGAATTTGTGTCATGAAAATATATTTTTTTAAGTATAGAGCTATGACATTGGATGTATTGAAATATGTCCTGATACAATAAACAGGTGTTAATCATAAAAAATAAATACGAAAGGAAATTTAGGTGGCATTCATGAAAGCATTTTTAATTCTTGAAGATGGTACAGTGTTTAATGGAACGAGTATTGGTTCTACCCGCGAAGTAATTAGTGAGATAGTCTTCAACACATCAATGACAGGATATTTGGAGGTATTAACAGATCCTTCGTATGCAGGACAGGCAGTTACTATGACTTATCCTTTAATAGGTAATTATGGCATATGTTATAAAGATATGGAGTCTTTAAAAGCATGGCCGGATGGATATATAGTTCGTGAACTTTCTAGAATGCCTAGCAACTTCAGATGTGAAGATCCTATTCAGAAATTCCTTATAGATAATGATATTCCTGGTATCGCTGGAGTGGATACAAGAGCTCTTACAAAGATTCTTCGTGAAAAAGGTACAATGAATGGAATGATTACAACTAATGAGAATTATAACCTTGATGAGATATTACCTAAGATTAAGGAATACAAGGTTACAGGCGTTGTTGATAAAGTAACATGCAGCGAGAAGAAGGTTCTTAAAGGTGATGGTCCGAGAGTTGCCTTATATGATTTTGGCGCTAAGAATAATATTGCACGTTCTCTTAATAGCAGAGGATGTGAAGTGACAGTATATCCTGCAAGAACACCGGCAGAAGAGGTTCTTAAGACTAATCCGGATGGTATTATGTTATCAAATGGTCCTGGAGATCCTAAGGAATGTGTATCAGAGATTGAAGAGATTAAGAAGTTATATAACAGCGATGTGCCTATATTTGCAATCTGCTTAGGACACCAGCTTATGGCTCTTGCAACCGGTGCGGATACACATAAGTTAAAGTATGGTCACAGAGGAGCTAACCATCCTGTTAAGGATTTAAAAACTGGCAAGGTATATATTTCATCACAGAATCATGGTTATGTAGTTGATGAGACAACGCTCAATACTGAGATTGCAAGACCGGCTTTTGAAAATGTTAATGATAAGACTAATGAAGGTCTTGAATATATTGGAAAGAACATATTTACAGTTCAGTTCCATCCTGAGGCATGCGCCGGTCCGCAGGATACAGCATACCTTTTTGACAGATTTATGGATATGATGAAGAAGGAGGACTAAAAGATGCCAAAGAATAACAGCATTAAGAAAGTATTAGTTATAGGTTCAGGTCCTATTATTATCGGACAGGCAGCAGAATTTGACTACGCTGGTACACAGGCGTGCCGCTCCCTTAAAGAAGAAGGAATTGAGGTTGTGTTAGTTAATTCTAACCCGGCTACAATCATGACTGATAAGGATATCGCTGATGAGGTATATATAGAGCCTCTTACAGTACCTGCATTAGAACAGATTATTTTAAAGGAAAGACCTGATAGTATCTTACCTACACTTGGTGGACAGGCAGGACTTAACCTTGCTATGGAGATTGCTGAAACAGACTTCCTTGAAAAGAATGGAGTTAAGCTTATTGGTACAACAGCTCTTACAATTAAGAAGGCTGAAGACCGTCTTATGTTCAAGGAGACAATGGAAAAGATTGGTGAACCATGTGCTGCATCTTTAGTTGTTAATAATGTTGAAGATGGTGAAGAATTTGCAAGAAAGATTGGTTATCCTGTAGTATTAAGACCGGCTTATACACTTGGTGGTTCAGGTGGTGGTATCGCCCATAACGTTGTTGAATTAAGAGAGATTCTTGAAAATGGTCTTCGTCTCAGCCGAGTTGGTGAAGTATTAGTTGAACGTTGTATCGCAGGCTGGAAGGAAATCGAATACGAAGTAATGCGTGATAGCAATGGTAACTGCATTACTGTATGTAATATGGAAAATATTGACCCTGTTGGTGTTCATACAGGTGATAGTATCGTTGTTGCTCCTTCACAGACACTTTCTGATAAGGAATATCAGATGTTAAGAACATCTGCTCTTAATATTATTGATGAATTGGGAATTACAGGTGGATGTAATGTACAGTATGCACTTAATCCTGATACATTTGAATATTGTGTAATTGAAGTTAATCCTCGTGTAAGCCGTTCATCAGCTCTTGCATCTAAGGCAACAGGTTATCCTATTGCTAAGGTTGCAGCTAAGATTGCATTAGGTTATACACTTGATGAGATTAAGAATGCCATTACAGGAAAGACTTATGCAAGCTTTGAGCCGGCTCTTGATTACTGTGTAGTTAAGATGCCAAGACTTCCATTTGATAAGTTCATTTCTGCAAAGAGAACTCTTACAACACAGATGAAGGCTACAGGTGAAGTTATGAGTATTGCTAATAACTTCGAGGCTGGTCTTATGAAGGCTATCCGTTCACTTGAACAGCATGTTGACAGCCTTATGTCATATGACTTTACAGGTCTTACAGATGAAGAACTTCTTGAAGAGCTTGCAATCGTTGATGACAGAAGAATCTGGAAGATAGCAGAAGGCTTAAGAAGAAATATTGAGCCTGCTAAGATGCATGAGATTACTAAGATTGACAGATGGTTTATTGATAAATTACAGATATTAGTTGAGATGGAAGCTGCATTAAAGCAGGGACCTCTTACAAAGGAACTTTTAGCTGAAGCTAAGAGACTTGAATTCCCTGATAATGTTATCGGACAGCTTACAGGTAAGACAGAAAGAGAAGTTAAGAAATTAAGAGATGAATATGATATTCATGCAGCGTTCAAGATGGTTGATACATGTGCCGCTGAATTTGCTGCTGCAACTCCTTATTATTATTCTGTATATGGTAGTGAAAATGAAGCTGAAGAGACAACAGGTAAGAAGAAGGTTCTTGTATTAGGTTCAGGTCCTATAAGAATCGGTCAGGGTATCGAATTTGACTTCTGTTCAGTTCACTGTACATGGTCATTTGAAAAAGAAGGATATGAGACAATCATTATTAATAACAACCCTGAAACAGTATCAACTGACTTTGATATTGCTGATAAGCTTTACTTTGAACCACTTACAGCAGAAGATGTTGAAAGTATCGTAGAGCTTGAGAAACCGGACGGAGCAGTAGTACAGTTCGGTGGTCAGACAGCAATTAAGCTTACAGAGGCACTTATGAAGATGGGTGTGCCAATTCTTGGAACAAGCGCAGAAGATGTAGATGCTGCCGAGGATAGAGAATTATTTGATGAGATATTAGAGAAGTGTGGTATTCCAAGAGCTAAAGGACAGACTGTATTTACAGTTGAGGAAGCTTTAAAGGCTGCTAATGAATTAGGATATCCTGTACTTGTCAGACCTTCATATGTATTAGGTGGTCAGGGTATGCAGATTGCCGTATCTGATGAAGATGTAGTTGAATATATGGGAATCATTAACAGAATTAAGCAGGATCACCCTATCCTTGTAGATAAATATCTTATGGGTAAGGAAATAGAAGTAGATGCTGTATGTGATGGCGAGAATATTTTAATACCTGGTATTATGGAACATATTGAAAGAGCCGGTATCCATTCAGGAGATAGTATTTCGGTATATCCTGCTAAGTCAATATCAGAAAAAATTACTGATATGATCGTTGATTATACAGGAAAATTAGCAAGATCACTTCACGTTAAGGGACTTATTAATATCCAGTTTATTGTATACAATGATCAGGTATATGTTATTGAGGTTAATCCTCGTTCAAGCCGTACAGTACCATATATCAGTAAGGTTACGGGTATTCCTATTGTACAGCTTGCTACTAAGGTTATCACAGGAAGCAAGATTACTGATTTAGGTTATGAACCGGGACTTCAGAAGAAGTCAGATTACTATGCAATCAAGATGCCTGTATTCTCATTTGAGAAAATCAGAGGAGCAGATATCAGCCTTGGACCAGAAATGAAGTCTACAGGTGAATGTCTTGGTATATCTAAGAACTTCGATGAAGCTTTATTTAAGGCATTTGAAGGTGCAGGTATAAGACTTCCAAAGCATAAACAGATTATTATGACACTTGCCGACAAGGATAAGCAGGATGGCATTGATATAGCACAGAGATTTGAAAAGCTTGGTTATAAGATATATGCATCACGAGGAACAGCTAAGGTTCTTAAGGAGAATGGAGTACATGCTATACAGGTTAATAAGATTGGACAGGAAGCACCTACACTTCTTGATTTAATTCTTTCACATGAGATTGACCTTATTATTGATACTCCTGAAAATGGTATTGAAAGAGCTAAGGATGGTTTCCTTATCAGACGTTATGCAATTGAGACAGGCGTTCACTGCCTTACAAGTCTTGATACTGCTCATGCACTTATCTCAAGTCTTGAGCATGCATTTAATAATAAAGAACTTTCAATAGTAGATATCGCAAAGTTATAATATGAACTATAAATGAGCAAATATAGAAAAATGCACAAAAACAATCTCTTGTTGTCCGTGACCTGAATACATTGCGTCAAATCAATTGAAAAAATGTCTTTGTAACACGGACAAATTTGTGCAATATTTTAAAGCTGCTCATTTATAGATATGAATTAAATATTGGTATGAATTAAATATTGGTATGAATTAAATATTGATATGAATTAAATATTGATATGAATTAAATATTGATATGAATTGAATATGGATGTTGATTAAATATTAATATCAGTCGTTAAGTTTATTATATAGTTTAATTGATGATTATTTAACGAGTGAGTATTGGAACTGACAGATGGCTTTTAGGGTTGTCTGTCAGTTTCTTTAGTATAATGTTTTTATCTTATTCATGGCATAATAGTAAGATTTATTTTAAGTGTTACGCTTATTTAATTATTTTCAATAAAACATAAATTATTTTCAATAAAACATAAATTGCCACAATTCATAAAATATGATATTCTATTCATATCGTTGTAATTATTATTTTACTGAAAAATACGTGTGACAACATACAATTTTTAGAACGGAAGGATTTTAGAATTATGAACGCTAGACGAGCACAGGATTTATTAAGACATATTGTACAGGATGAGGATTATGGTGCAGCCATGATGGATAAGATATCCGTGTCTGAGAGCATATATGTATTGACACAGATATTACCGGATTGTATTAAGAAGGCGGATGAGAAGAATAATGCCAATGATTCAGGATATTTTAACTCAATGCTTAGAAAGTATCGTCCGATTGTTATTGAGAAGATTAAGAATGCTGACCATTTATGGGTTGCATATTGTGATACAACAGGTTATCCATATATGATAGATTCAGATATGATAGTACTGTTTGACTATACTAACCATGTTCAGGTAACTAAGAAACTTGAAGATGCCGGATTTAAGATAAGCTTTGAAAGTGTAGATGCACTGGCATTTAAGAATGAAATAGCACATATGTATAGAAATGGTTATAAGAATATCAGATTTATGGATGGAAAGTGTGAACCATTTACTGTAGCAAGAGAAGAATTATTTGATTACAGTGAATTTTTTGATGATGATTATATGACTAATCCGGGACTTGAGCAGACCATGATTAATTTCTTTCAGGAGTTTAGAAAGCAGGGAAATGTAGAGCCTAGAGCTGATGTATTAAAGAGCAGGGAAGATGCAATGATTGTTGCAATGTCTAATGCTGAATATATGGTGCCATGTGTTAAGGAAGAGACAGAAGAACAGATAGAGATATCACATCCATTTATTGACCTTACAGATAAGATTAAGGATAAGGAAGAGGGGGAGAAGGTTATAGCTGTCCCTGTATTTACAGATGGTTTTGAGATGGATAAATGTTATGAAGGACACCATGAAAATATGCTTTATAAATTTGACGAGCTTGTAGAGCTGGTAGATGAACTTGGTGCATCAGGAATTATTATTAACTGTCTTGGAATAAGTTATTATATGAAAGCATCAATTATGAAGAAGATAGGTTAATATGTTAATATATCATTAAAATTAAAAAATGTTAGTCAAAATACTGGTATTAAAAAGGTTTAAAGCCTTATTTATACCAGTGTTTTTTTAGTGATAATCCAACAAAGCTATCTAACATATAATGCATATAATCTAAAGGTCAATGCCCGATAATAAAAAGGGACTTCTAAGATGGAATTTTTTTTTATACTTTAACTCAGAACAATAAGATAGGTATATTAGTTATACATATTCTGTATAACTGCATATTCATACAAGGTATTGGATGATTAAAAGGCATTATATTACAATAATATTGTAAAACAGCATTATAAAGTATCAAAAAGGAATGGAGGATTAGTGATGAAGATTAGATACTGTATATATTGGATATCCTATATGGTGGGAAATAGCAGAATGACCTGTTAATAATTTTATAAATCATTATTAGTAATAAAAGAATGGTGGAGGTTAGATGAGTATTATATTTACAAAATGTAATTTTTTTAATACATTAAGATTTTTCGTGAAAATTTTAACGACTGTTTTTATATTAATGTCATACTTGCTGTTGTCAGGCTGCGGTAATAATAAATCTGATAATTATAGTAAAGCGGACAATAAGAATAGTACAGTTACAACAGCTGTAGATAATAATACAATTACTGGTGATACTGCAAAGACAGGAACAGAATATTTAGAAAGTATTGATATTTATGCAGACAATAACTTTGATGTTCCAGATGGGTATCTTGGACAGATTGAGGGAAGACAGTATGGAGAAACTACACAGATAGAATATTATTCAACTGTTGCACATAAGTATAAGCAGGCAGAGATTATACTTCCATATGGATATAATACCAGTCAGACATATCCTGTACTGTATCTTTTACATGGTATGAGCGGTGATTATAGAAACTGGAGTGTCATGGGTGCAGAGTATATTGTCCAGAATGCACATTATGATTATAATACGCCTGACATGATAATAGTATGTCCGACTGTATTTACATCGCAGGAGTATGATTCAGAGGACGGTCTGTCATTTAATGTTCTTACAGCGCAATATGATAAATTCATAGATGAACTTGGTGGAAGAGAGGCTTCATACATCGGTTTTAAATATCCGACACAATTTGGTTATATAGGTGCTTTTTCTGCAACAAATGGAATATTTAAAGATGAACCGTGGGCAGATGCCGTACTAAAGGATTATGATTATTCAAAATTAAAAGATAATTATAAGCTGTTACTATATCAGGTAGGAACAGAAGACCCATTTATAGATGGTGTAAGAGAATTTAAACAGCTTTTTGATGAACAGCATATTAAATATATGTATTATGAAATGCCGGGAGGACACGAAGGTGCTGTGTGGCAGCATGGTTTATATAACTTTGCAAGACGTTTATTCTATTAAATTGTGATTTGTTGAAACAAGGGTGTAGAGACGGGCAGGCTGTGGCTGATATGTAAGATTTGTACGCTGATGGGAAGAACTAAGTCGCTCTGGAAGATGAGCATGTATTGCTTATAGACCGGCCGGGTCGCTGCAAATGCGGCGTCCTGCCGCTTGCAGCTCGATTGCACGTCCTGTGCAATCGCCCCTACATTGTGAAAGCTCATCTTAAGAGCGGCTAAGTTCTTCCCATATGCATAAAAATCTTACATATCAGCCGCAGCATGCCCTTTGCTACATTTCAAAAACCTCTGCGCTGGGGGTGACGACCGGTTGGTTACCAGATAGCAATATATAATTCAATGTCACTACGTTTAATAGGATAACAGGGATAATAGAAGTGTGGATTTGACATGGTAAGGACAGGTAGATAATG
>ERZ791785.848-NODE-848-length-20292-cov-2.626229_pt1 | contig 20292 bp, 18 predicted proteins | sample MGYA00509947_ERZ791785 | MGnify/ENA primary metagenome ERZ791785 (study PRJEB30046, sample SAMN00791982) | human gut metagenome | study: EMG produced TPA metagenomics assembly of the A metagenome-wide association study of gut microbiota in type 2...
TGGAGCGATGTCACCAGTGAAAGCCCCTTTTTCTTCAAAGTGCATGTTTTGAGCAGCAACTTTGATGTTTGATCCTTCTACAGCTTTTAATACAGCGTCTAAGCAAACAAAAGTAGGACAAACTACTACATCACAAGTAGCATCCTTTACTAATGGCTTTAATTCATTTACTAATTTAACAGCTTCTTCTGGAGTGTAGTGCATTTTCCAGTTTCCAGCAATAATAGCTTTTCTCATTATAATCACCTCATACAAATTTTTTAATGAAACTCCTCCTATCGGAGGAGTAAGTTCAAATAACCAAATTAAAATTTTGATTGTCAGTTAAGTTCGCCTGACTAAATCAGATATTTATGGACTTAAGGAAACACCTACTCACATATGTTCGTAGGTGTAAGTTCGACTTGCCAAATCCGAGATTTGGAGTCTTACTTAGCCCTGCATAAGTGCGAGCTACAAAATCGAAGATTTTGGCTCTTACTTATCGTTTAAAGCAGCGATTCCTGGTAATACTTTACCTTCTAAGAATTCTAATGAAGCTCCACCACCTGTAGAGATGTGAGTCATCTTATCTCCAAATCCTAAGATGTTAACAGCAGCAGCTGAGTCTCCTCCACCGATAACTGTTGTAGCATCTGCATCAGCCATAGCCTTAGCAACAGCTATTGTTCCTTTGTTGAAGTTTTCGAATTCGAATACTCCCATTGGTCCGTTCCAGATAACAGTCTTAGCATCTTTTATAGCATCAGCATATAAAGCTTCTGTCTTTGGTCCGATATCTAATCCCATGAATCCTGCTGGAATGTTTTGATCTTCAGTAACTGTAGCTTCAACATCCTTGAATCCATCAGCAATTCTGTGGTCTACTGGTAATAAGAATTTAACTCCGTTAGCTTCAGCTTTAGCTATCATTTCTTTAGCGTAGTCCATTCTATCGTCTTCACATAAAGAAGTTCCGATTTCGTATCCTTGAGCTTTTAAGAATGTGTAAGCCATTCCTCCACCGATGATTATTGTATCAACTTTTTCTAATAAGTTGTTGATAACAGCTATCTTATCAGAAACCTTTGATCCACCTAATATAGCAACGAAAGGTCTAACTGGAGCATTTACAGCTTCTCCTAAGAACTTTAATTCTTTTTGAATTAAGTATCCACAAACAGCAGTGTCAACAAATTTTGTAACACCTTCTGTTGAAGAGTGAGCTCTGTGAGCAGTTCCGAAAGCATCATTAACGTAGATATCACATAAAGAAGCTAATTCTTTAGATAATTCTTCTCCGTTTTTAGTTTCTTCTTTTCTGCATCTAGTGTTTTCTAATAATACAACGTCTCCGTCTTTCATATCAGCAACAGCTTTTCTAGCGTTTTCGCCAACAACTTCTTCGTCTCTAGCGAATACTACTTCTTTACCTAACATTTCGCTTAATCTTACAGCTACTGGTGCTAAAGTCTTAGAAGCATCTTTTCCTAAGTGTGAGCAAAGTATAACTTTTGCTCCATTTTCTACTAAATATTTGATTGTTGGAAGAGCTCCAACTAATCTATTTTCATCAGTTATAACTCCATCTTTTAGTGGAACGTTAAAGTCACATCTAACTAAAACTCTTTTACCGTTTACTTGAACGTCTTCGATAGTCTTCTTATTAAAGTTCATTCTCTTCACCTCATAATTTTATAAATAATTTTATTCCTAATTTTAAAATGAGCCCGGTCCTATAGGTATACCTTAGAGACCGGACCCGTTTTTAGGATCTTATAAAAGTGCCTTTATAGGCATCTAATCCGTATTTAATTAACTATTAAATATTAAGCTAATTCAGAGAAGTATTTAATAGTTCTAACCATTTGGCTAGTGTATGAGTTTTCGTTGTCGTACCAAGAAACAACTTGAACTTGGTATAAACCATTTCCTAATTCAGAAACCATAGTTTGAGTTGCATCGAATAATGAACCGTACTTGATTCCGATGATATCTGAAGAAACTAATTCTTCTTCAGTGTAACCGAATGATTCGTTTGAAGCAGCTTTCATAGCAGCGTTGATTCCTTCAACTGTTACATTTTCACCCTTAACTACAGCAACTAAAATTGTAGATGATCCTGTTGGAACTGGAACTCTTTGTGCAGAACCGATTAATTTTCCGTTTAATTCTGGAATAACTAATCCGATAGCTTTAGCAGCTCCTGTAGAGTTTGGAACTATGTTAACAGCACCAGCTCTAGCTCTTCTTAAATCACCTTTTCTTTGAGGTCCGTCTAAGATCATTTGATCTCCAGTGTAAGCGTGGATAGTTGACATTATACCAGATTGAATTGGTGCATAGTCATTTAAAGCTTTAGCCATTGGAGCTAAACAGTTTGTTGTACAAGATGCAGCAGAGATTATAGTATCTTCAGCTGTTAATATATCTTGGTTTACGTTGAATACAACTGTTGGAAGGTCGTTTCCAGCTGGAGCTGATATAACAACTTTCTTAGCACCTGCATTGATGTGAGCTTGAGACTTAGCTTTTGATACGTAGAATCCAGTACATTCTAATACTACGTCTACTCCGATTTCTCCCCAAGGAAGTTTATTAGCATCAGCTTCAGCGTAGATTCTGATTTCTTTTCCATCAACAGTGATAGAATCTTCACCAGCAACAACTGTATCACCTAATTCGTATCTACCTTGAGCTGAATCATATTTTAATAAGTGTGCTAACATTTTTGGGCTTGTTAAGTCGTTGATTGCTACAACTTCATACCCTTCTGCACCGAACATTTGTCTAAATGCAAGACGTCCAATACGTCCAAAACCATTAATTGCTACTCTAACATTTGCCATTAAAGTTACCTCCTAAAATTAGATATTTATATTTAAAATTAAATTTTAAAGCTTGTTTAAATTGTTGCTTTTTATTATCTCACATATTTCTTTTCCTGTATTTTCGTCTGTAACCAATACAGCATTACGATTATACATTTCTGTTGCAATTATCGCATCAATCTTATTCTTCCCAGCAGCAACTGCAATATGTGTTCTAATTTTTTTAGCATTGTTTAAATTTATTCCTATAGAGTTATTTTCAGATATCATCTGACAATCTTTATTAAAATAACATCCATAAGCCTCTCCTATAGCTCCCATGTCCTCAAGTTTTTTTATAAACTCATCGGATGCTTCTCTTTTTTTAGCCATATGGATTGCATTACCAATTCCATAGATAAGTATATCTGCCTTTTGAATTGACTCAATTACATCCTTAACTTGACTTTCTTTAAGTAAACCATCAAGAACTTCTGCACTAACATTCTCTGGAATATGTAGAAGTTTATATGATGCATTAATTTTTTTAGCTAAAGAAGCTGCTAGCGTATTAGCTTGGCTCTCTACTTTTCGCCCCATACCACCACGAGCTGGTACTACTAATACATTGGAAACATTGTTGATTTTAGGAAATGCTTCTACAACCTCTTTAATCGTAGATCCACCAGTTATAGCAATTATGTTATTATCTTTTAAAATTTTCTTAACATAAGTTGCCGCTGCTTTTCCTAAATCTTTTAAAACAGTAGGATTACTATCTACATCTCCCGGGACTATTATAACATCTTTTAATCCTAAACAAGATCTTAAACACTCTTCAACATCAGCAAGACCTTTAAGTTCATGTATAAACTCTTTTAGTCTTTTGACTATTACTTTCCCATCTTCAGTAACACTCATACCTGGAGTATTCACTTCTATTAAGCCTTGAGATTTTAAAAAACTTATTTCAGTTCTTACTATTCTCTCACCTAAATTAAGTTCACTTGCTAAAACTCTTCTTCCAATTGGTTGGTTATAATATATAGTTCTTAAAATATTATATCTTTTTTCAAGAACTTCAACTAGCTCAGGAACTATCTTTTTTTGTAAGCTTAATATTTCCTGCACTATTAACCCTCCTTTTGGACCATTTATGTCCCACTACTATCTTTTCATGTCCCACCTATTTCATTATAAAGCATCTTTACTAAATTTAAAAGGCTTTCTGTAAATTTTTTATAATATTTTTATAATTGAGAAAAATAGAAATAGGAATATTCTTCTCCAAAATCCTGTCTTCCCTACGTCTGCTATATCCTTTTTCTCTTGCTAGAAGATTTTATTCCCATTTCCTCTCTATATTTTGCCACTGTCCTTCTTGATATATTCAGATTTTTTTTAGAAAGTTCTGTACATATCATTTCATCGGAAAAAGGCTTTTTCTTATCTTCACTATCAATAATCTCTTTTATGATATCTTTTATATTCTTTGCAGATACATTTTTACCATCAGAAGAACTTTTTGTACTATATCCCACTGTGAATAAATCCTTTATCTTAACAGTTCCGTAACTAGTTAAAATATATTTATCCTTAATAGCTCTACTTACAGTAGATTCATGCATGTTTATATCCTCTGCTATATCTTTAAGCATCATTGGCTTTAAATATTTTTTTCCTTTGTCTAAATATTCTTTTTGCCTTTTTATTATATCTTCTAAGATTATTCTTAAAGTATTTTCTCTATTATTAATACTTTTTATTAAAAACATAGCACTTCCAATTTTCTCTTTAATATAACTTTCAACTTCTTTATCACTTCCATGAAGAAGTAAATTTTTATATACTCCATTAATAGATAATTGGGGTACTATATCATTATTCATAATAACTATATACTCTTTATCTATCTTTTTTATATAAGCATCAGGAGTTATAAATTTCACGTCATCACCTGTATAATACCCTCTAGATGGCTTGGGTTCCAATTCTCTTATTATATCTCCATAATTTTGAGCTTCTATTTGAGATATATTTAAATATTTTGCTATATCTTTAAATTTATTATCAGCCACTAAATCTAAATAATTATTTATTATATTCTCCAGATTTAAATCTAATTTCTTTTTTCTTTTTAATTGGATTAAAAGACTTTCCTTTAGATTTCTTCCCCCAATACCTGCTGGTTCTAAATCTTGTAATATCTCTAGCGCTTGTACACATTTTTCTTCCGAAATATTAAATTTATTACATATGTTCTCTACAGTTTCGTCAAGGTATCCTCTACTATCTAAAGATTCAATCATGTAATCTATAATAATTCTTAAGTTCTTTACTTCTTTATTAGTATGTAATTGCTCATACAAATAACTTTTCAAAGTCTTTTTCTCAGACACAAAATTTAAAGGCGATACTCCCTCTTCATCATACTCTCCTTTAGAATATGAATTGTAAATACTATTATCATACTCCATAGATTCTATCATCTTTTTATATTGCTCGATTTCAGTATTCTTCTTCAAATTAAAATCACTATCAATAATAGGATTTTCTTCTAATTCTTTATTGATAAATTCTCTTAACTCACAAGCTGACATCTGTAAAATATTTATTGATAATTGCATATTTTGTGTCATTACAAGTTTTTGCTGCTGAGATAAATTCAGATTAAAATCTAACTTCATATAACATCCCTCTTTTGTTTTCTTTTATAAATACCACACTTTTAGTATACCTTTATTTTTAATATATTCCAATATATTCTTTGTAAAAGTTTACTGGAAAAATTATAAAAAAAGCTCGTGCATAAGCACAAGCCTTTTATTATTTCACAATAAAGAATAATCCACAAGGTTTAATTCCAGAGTGTATACCAACTGTACATCCAACCTTTGCATCTACGTATTCTATATCTTTTTCTTCTAAGTATTTCTTTAATTCAAAATATACATCTTCATTTAATAAGTCTGTTAATATAACTGGTTCTTTAAAATCAACATCTGCACTTTCAAAATCAGATATTAATTTCTTAAAAGCTTTTTTACTTCCTCTTACTTTATCCTTAACAGCCATCTTACCATCTTTTATTTCTAATATAAGTCTTAATCCTAATGCTGTTCCTATAGCACCAGCAACCTTTGGAAGCCTTCCACCTCTTACAAGGTTATCTAATGATTCAAAATTAAGAGTACATTTAACCTTATCTCTTGTATTTAAAATTTCTTCTTCTATTTCATGTATAGAAGCTCCATTATCTCTTAATCTACATGCTTTTAATACTAATATTCCAAGTCCTGATGTAACATTTCTAGAATCTATTACAACTATATCTTCTGTTTCCAGCATATCTTTAGCTATACAAGCTGATTGATATGTTCCGCTCATTTCTGAAGAAAGCACTAAAGTTACTATTTTATATCCTTGATCTAAATACTTTTTAAAAGTTTCTTCAAATCTAGTTGGAGTAATTTGTGCTGTAGTTGGTAAAACATTTTCTCTGTTTATTCTTTCAATCATTTCAGTTGGAGTAATATCAACTCCATCTAAATAACTATCTTCACCAAAATTAATTAATAAAGGCATAACTTCTATGTCATTCTTCTTTATTAAATCTACTGGTATATCAAGAGTACTATCAGTTATTATCTTAATCTTTTGCATAACAATTCCTCCCCATCCATTATTTCATATCCGGAAAGTCCATTTGTCTTAATGCTTCATATGCTATAATTGCAACTGTATTAGAAAGGTTTAGACTTCTAGTACTTGTCTTAATCATCGGCACTCTTATATTTGTATGAGCTTCATGTACTTCTTGTGGTACACCTTTTGACTCTCTTCCAAACATTATGAAGTCACCCGGCTTATAACTTTCCTCATTATAGTAATTACCACCATGAGTAGATGCTAAAAATATTCTTCTATCTCCATACTTATTTATAAAATCTTCATATGACTCATGAACTTCTAACTTTAACTCACTCCAGTAATCTAATCCTGATCTTTTTACTGCCTTATCATCAATACTAAATCCTAACGGCTTTATTAAGTGTAATGTTGAATTAGTTAACACACATGTTCTTGCTATATTTCCAGTATTTTGTGGAATTTCTGGTTGATATAATACAATATTCAAATTCAAGGAATTTCCCTCCAAAACAAAAAGCAAGATGATAAACACCTTACTCTATAATCTCTTATAAAAATAATAATACTATATCCAATTTTAATAGTCAAAGTTTTTTACAGATTGTTAAATAATATATTTTATTTCACTTTCCGGAAAAATTTCACTTATCTCTTTTTTGAAAAACTCCTTCATATCATCAAGTTCTTCCGTCTTATATACATATTTTCCATAACCAAATTGTCCATATTTATATTTACGCTCATCATCATTCATCGGTAATGTATTTTCTGGAAAAACTTCCATTATTACATTTTTTGCTCTTGTTGTATATCTATGAGATATTACCTCAAATGATGGTGGATTTTTCATACTCTTCGGTAATTTCTCTCTTAAGTCTAATAAAAGTTTTTTATAATCTTCTTTATAGTTATTATATAAAAATACCGGTGCAATTATAAACCCTAAAGGATAACAGGCATTAGCTATTTTTTCACACGCTTCTAATCGTAAAGTGATAGATGCAGTAGCATTTTCATACTCATTAATAACTTTATCTGTATTTAAAGTAAACCTCACCTCTGTTTTGCCGTTATGTTTTATATCTAACAAAGTATCCACATCATTAAATTTACTTACAAATCTAAATCGGCCATTAGTATTGTTAGCAAAAAATTCTATAGTCTTTTTTAACGATCCAGCATAAGGTTCCATTGGTAGTGGGTCAGATGTAGCTGATCCTTCAAATATGGTAATACTAGGCAACCTCTCATCAATATATTTTTGAGCTTGCTTTAATATATCATCAATATTTGAATTTATTTTAGCATATGGTTTATCTCCTAAATTGGTATTTAAATAACAATATTGGCATTGTCCCATGCATCCTGAATATAAAGGTAACTGATAATGAGCTGACGGTTTACAAGATTGAAATTTCAGTCCTTTCTTTACTCCTACTACTAATGTTCTCTTTCCTTCTTTGTAGAATTCAGGCAAATAATCATTATAAGGAATGTTTTGTTTAACTTTATTAGATGTGAGTATTATTTTCTCTACTTTAGTATTATCTTTAAAATAATTGTATACATTCTGTCCTATTTCATAATCTAATGAGCCTTTTTCAAATATAATTCTTTTGGGAATAAACATAAAATCACACTCCTTAGAATTATTTTCTGTATATTTAAAAATATAATTCTTAGGAATGTGATTTTCTATTCTTTATCTAATATAAACTTTTTAATAGCTTTAGCTACTCCATCATTTTTATTTGAATCTGTAATATATTGAGCTGCTGACTTTACTTCATCAATAGCATTTGCCATAGCAATACCAAGACCAGCATACTTAATCATGGATATATCATTTTCATTATCACCAATGCAAATAATTTCTTCTCTTTTTATTCCATATTTTTCACTTAAAACTTTTACTGAATTTCCTTTAGATACACCCTTAAAATTTATCTCTGTACTATGGTTACCTGAACCAAAATAAACTATATTTTCTAAGCTATCTAATTCTTTTCTTACTTTTAAAATATCTTTACTACTTGGTGAAAATGCTATACATTTAGCCATTCGTCCATTTTCTTTTTTAAAAATTTCAGCCCATTCTTTTTCAGTCTTTACAGTATAGTAATTTATATTTAAATGTTCATAATAAACTTGTTTTGTCATATAAACTTGAGTGCCCAGTTTACTGAACCAGTTATTACAATATATAGTGTCGGTAGTATGAAAATGAAACGGTACTTTATATTTATTTAATATTTTTAACACCTTCATACACTCTACTTCTGGTATTGCGCTTTCATATATAATATCATTAGTCTTTTGATCTATAACAATTGCCCCATTGGCTGCAATCACTGGAGAGTCCACACCTAAAAGCTGTGAAAAATATGCTGCATTATTATATAGCCTTCCTGTTGTAACAACAATTTCTACACCCATATCATGCGCCTTTTTTATAATGTCTTTACTAAATTCCGAAATCTTTTTTCTCTTTCCAAGTAAAGTTCCATCCATATCAATGCAAACCATTTTGTATTTCATACTTAACTCCTTTGTTCAAATACTAGCTATAATATATAATACCATCTAACTCTTAAGAATTACATAAAATATTCTAAATTTTTACTAAGAATATAGCAAAAATTTAAAAAAAGGAGCTAAAAAGCTCCTTTTTTCTATTATTGTGCTGGTGTTTGTCCTTCTGTATTTTCAGTTGGCTTCTCTTCTGGTTTTTCCTCTGGTTTTGGTGCTTCAACCTTTTTAGTTCCTCTTAAAACTATTGCATTCATAGGTTGATATACATCTGTAGATATTAATTCTCTATTAACTTCCACACCATTTTCATAAGTAATTAAATATCCTTCTGATTTATATCCTGGAGCTCCATTAAGCTTTGTTCTAGTCTTACCCTCTTCTAAAGTAGGATCATCTACATATTCTGTAGTATAGTCATACTTTTCTATTACATTATTGACAAGCTCATAAGTCTTATTGCCTTTTTCAGAAGTATTTCCATATACATTGAATGTAATTGTGCTTCCACCCATATAGCCTTCTATATATATTGGAGAATTATACGTATTTATAAATCTGTAATCTATATCTCCTTCGAAAACTGTAGCATCTAGGCTTGGCTCTGAATAACCAACCATCATTGAATGGTTATATCTTATTGTAGATCTTATGTTAGATGTTATTACTGCTCTATAAAGGAAAGTAGATATTTGACATACTCCTCCTCCATAATTAGGAACTACTTCACTTCCTACATATGTATTAGCTTCCTTATATCCATTTTCCGGAGTTGTATCTAATATAGTCTTATTATAACTAAATTCATCTCCTGGCATTAAAAGAGTTCCGTTTATATATCCTGTGGCTAATTGCATATTAGTAACTCTTCCAGTTCCATCATTAGTGTAAGAGCCACTAAAACTTCCTATTATTCCATCAATTTTATTTAATTCTTCTGCAGTTATTCTAGGACTATAATCTTGTAACTCTAAAGAAACAGTTTCTATTTTATTTGGATCAGGATCTATACAGTCAACTAATTTTGTATGTAATTCTTCTGCATTTATTTTCTTACCTATAACTTCTGGAGTTATATACTTCTCTCCATAATTTATAGTTATCGAAGCATCTACAGCAGGAATTTCTACCTCTGTATTTATCTTATCTTCGAATTCTTTAAGCTTAGCTTCATCATAAGTTAGTTCAGTATTAACTTCAGTATCAACTCCATCTTTTATGTAAGAGTTCTTTTTAAACATCCCTTCTTCTTTTCCATAAGCTAAAGCTTCTTCTGCAGTTTTATCCGCATTTATAGTTGAACCTATATCTGCGTACTTGATATTAAAACTTTTGTCACCAACAGTTACTGTTATACTTTTATCATTAACTAATGTAGCTAATTGATCATTTAAAATTGCAACTGCCTCATCCTTAGTCTTACCACTTAAATCTACTCCATAAGCATGTACCCCAGGATAAACTTTATCTTCCCAAGACTTTACTTTATTATTGATGTTAGCCATTACTCCTCCAACAGTTGCAGCTACTGCTAAAACTGCTACTCCTGAAATTGCAATAACTTTCTTATGTTTAGTAAAAAAGTCTTTAGTTCCATTAGAATTATTATTGCTCAAAAGCTTCATTCCTCCCCACTTTTTACATAAAATATAAAATTATGCTATTAGTACAATATAAAAACAGATATTTTTACAATATCTATTATAATTATAGACTATTCTCCCTCTTATTACAATTACAAAACCCTTACAATTATTTCCCATACCGAAAAATATTACAAATAATATTTTCTTAGTTGAACATTAAGAGTATAGAGTTAAGAGTTTAGTAATAAAGTCACCTTAGATGACTTTAAATACCTATAAATTTAGAAACTGAGTATCAATTTTATTCTTAATTTTTCACTTTTAACTCTTAACTCTTAATTTAAAAGGTGTTTCGTGCTTTATTTTAAACTGTTACTGTGGTTCTTACTCTTGATGTTTCACCATCTAAATCAAATGCTTCAATACTTATTTTTATTGGTCCACTTTGAGTAAATGGCAATGAAGACACTGGAATAGTAAACTCTGTATCATTAGCATCTACTGTTCCTATCCAATAATTATTTGCAAACAAATTATATCCTAGTAAATCTGCATCAGTATTTGCGTTCCATCTAATATTTATAGTATTTCCTCTCTTAGTAGCTCTAAGCCCTGTTACGCTTCTAGGTTGAATTAGATAGTCAATACTATTTGGTCCCCAGTTAGCATCTACAGGATTGCCAATACCTTGTACATTTGCACTTTCACTATATTGCCATACTCTCCATCTTGTCCATCCGCCTACATCTGGTGGATATGCTGGAATGGCTGTGTACATTGCAATCCAAAGAATCATATTCTTTAAAGGATAGCCTCTACCTGGAATAAAGAAATTATTATAAAGTTCAACATAGAAAGTTCCTGTATATAACATTATCCTTCTTCTAGTTTTCTTTTCAAATCTCTTTCTAAATCTATCAATCCAATTTACTACAGTTTCTACTGCAAGTGATTTATCTGTAGGTACTTCTACATCTATGACTGGAAATAAATCTCCATAATCTTTTTTCCCAAATCCTTCTTGTAAAACTTCGATAAAATCATCACATTGAGCATCTGCAGTAGTTAAATCATCAGCAGGAACGCCAAAGTGATATGCCCCAACTGGTATCCCATACTCTCTCGATTTTTGTGCAAACTCTAAGAACTTATTGTCTCTTCTAAATCTTCCTGATGCTGAACCTGAGGCTCTTAGGTATAAAAAATCTATTTTTGTAGCTAATACTGTAAAATCAACATTTTGCGTATACTCGTTTATATCTACTCCAAATAGACTTTTGTCATTTTTATTTTGCATAGTTCCTCCAAAATAAAGTTTTCCTTAATATATAGGATATTATTAAACTTTATAAATGGTTACTATAAATTTAATCATTAAAAATAACTGTATTACACTTAGTGTTGATTCTTATTAATATCTTTACTAAAAATAAAAAATAAGCTAGCTTACACTAACTTATTTTTTATCTCTTTAATATTCTAACATTAATTCAGTAATATATAACCTAAATAATCTATTACAAGTACTATTTATTACTTTAATAAATAAATTATTAACTATCCTTATATCATCTTCTAGCAAAATCTACAAAAACAAATTTATCTGGCCTATGTCTAGATTCAGTATATTGAAATAAACTAGTATCATCTAAATATGTATAGCTTTTTACTACTACTATCATTTCAAAACCTTTCATATCTAGGTACTTTTTATCCTCTTCTGTTGCATTCTGGACTGTTATCTCTTTTTTTGCATATGCAATTTTCAGCCCTAGCTCCCCCTCCATATAGTCATATAGAGATTCCTTACAGATATCATAAGTAAGATTTTCAACAAACTTCTGCACGATATAATCTTTATCTAAAATGATTTTTTCATCATCTACAGATCTCGCTCTTACTACTCTCCAGACCTTATCATCTCCAGATAGCTCCAACCCTCTTGCAATATTTTTTTTAGGAACTATACATTCTAAACTTTCAACTATAGTTTCTACCTTCATTCCTAGTTTTCCTGAAATCTCCTTAAAACTAACTACCCCTGATACAGGAAAATTAAATTTACCTATATCAAGTACAAAAGATCCTTTTCCCTTAGTTTTCTGAATATATCCATTCTGTTCTAACATATTCAGAGCCTTTCTTACAGTATCCCTAGACACATTGTAATCATTCATTATTTCTTTTTCAGAAGGAAGTTTATCATTTGCCTGATACTCATTATTCTCTATTTTATTTACCAATATATTGTATATGTTCAAATATTTCTTATCCATTTTATCACCAGAAATATTTTAACATAACTAAATGCTATTTCTCAATATAATAAGCAATCGATTCGTATGGTCTTAAGATAATTTCTTCTCCTAACTTAGCTGAATCTGAGTAGTTTGATAGTAATATATTAGAAGCTTTAATATCATTTAATATACTTTCAGGAATATTCACTTTAGCCTGCTTTCCATAGAAATTATTTAATACTACTAAACTCTTATTTTCATAATTTCTTAAATAAGCTAAAACTTCAGTATGATCTTCTAATATCATCTCTATATTACCTTTAGAAATTACATCATATTCTTTTCTTAATTGTATTAACTTTTTATAATGATTAAATATAGAATTGCTATCATTAACTGCTTTTTCTGCATTTATTTTTTCATATGATTTTCCTATAGGTATCCATGGAGCTCCAGTTGTAAATCCTGCATTTTCTTTATCATTCCACTGAATAGGAGTTCTAGAGTTATCTCTTGATTTAGATTTTAGTATATCTAATATTTTATCAACTGGTTCACCGTTATCTTTTAATATATTATAGTAATTTATTGATTCAACATCCCTATAATCTTCAATAGACTCAAAATATGGATTAGCCATTCCAAACTCTTCACCTTGATAAATATAAGGAGTTCCTCTCATCATATGTATAGCAGTTGCTAACATTTTACCACTTTCATCAAAGTACTCTTTATCATTACCAAATCTAGATATTGCTCTAGGCTGATCATGATTACACCAGAATAACGCACTCCATCCATTACCTTCTTGCATTTCCTCTTGCCATTTCTTAAAGATATCTTTTAACATCTTAAAGTCAAAATCCATTAAGGTCCACTTATCACCATTTTCATAATCCACCTTTAAATGATGAAAATTAAATACCATAGAAAGCTCTTTTTCATCTGGGTTAGAATATTTAATACAGTTTTCAACTGAAGTTGATGACATCTCTCCAACAGTAATTATATCCTCATGTTTACCAAAGGTATTTTCATTTAATTCTTTTAGATGCTCATGTATTCTTGGCCCATCAGTATAAAATCTTCTTCCATCTCCAATATAGTCATTTTCTAATTCATCTGGCTTAGAAATAAGGTTTATTACATCTAATCTAAAGCCTTTAACTCCTTTTTCAATCCAGAAGTTAACTACTTTATATATCTCGTTTCTTACTTCTTCATTTTCCCAATTTAAATCCCCTTGAGTTACATCAAATAAATGTAGATAGTACTCGTCCATATTTTCAACGTACTCCCAAGCATTTCCGCCAAATTTCGAAATCCAATTTGTAGGTGGTTCATTATCTTTACCTTTTTTGAAAATATAAAAATTCTTATACTTTTCATTTCCTTTTAATGCTTCTTTAAACCACCAGTGTTCTGTAGAAGTATGATTAAATACCATATCAAGCATTATATCTATATCTCTCTTTTTAGCTTCTTCAACTAATCTTTCAAAATCCTCCATAGTTCCCATTCTTGGGTCTATTTTATAATAGTCCTCAATATCATAACCATTATCTTTTTGTGGAGATACATACACTGGTGTTAACCATATGTAATCTACACCTAATGTCTTTAAATAATCTAACTTCTCAGTTACTCCGTTTATATCTCCAATTCCATCTCCATTAGAATCATTAAATGATTTAGGGTATATTTGATAAACAACACTTTCTCTAAAATCTTTCATTATATCTATCTCCTTTTATCAACCAAAGAATGGATAATATATGATTCATTCTTTAAGAATATATATTATCCAACCTTTGCTACTAAATTTACTATTTCAATTTATGCTACATTTAATTTTTTTCTACCTACTACTACTGTTAGTATAAAAGGTACTACTATCGCAACAACCATAGCTACTGCAAACATTGGTATGCTATTTGGTTGAATTGAAAGTATTCCTGGAAGACCACCAATTCCTATTGCATTTGCCATAACTCCAGAACCTACTGATATTATAGCTGCTATACCTGATCCTATCATTCCACATATGAATGGGAATCCGTATTTTAAGTTTACACCGAATAATGCTGGTTCAGTTACACCTAAGTATGCTGAAATACATGCTGGTATTGAAACTTGCTTTTCTTCTTCATTCTTTCTTTGTAAGTATATCATCGCTAAAACCGCTGACCCTTGAGCTATATTTGATAAAGCTATCATTGGCCATAATGATGTTCCACCAACTTGAGCCATTAACTGAAGGTCTATTGCATTTGTCATATGATGTAATCCTGTAATTACTAATGGTGCATAAGCAAAACCAAATATTCCTGCGAATAACCATCTAAATGATGATGTTAATCCTGCATATACAACAGTTGAAATCCATGACCCTATTGTCCAACCTATTGGTCCTAACACAACATGTGCAATAAGTACAGTTGGTACTAAAGCAAAGAATGGAACTATTATCATTGAGATTGATGCAGGTGTAATCTTTCTAAAGAATCTTTCTAGATATACTAGTGTGAAACCTGCAAGTATAGCTGGTATAACTTGTGCTTGGTAACCTATCATGTTAACTTGTGCAAATCCAAAATCCCAGAAAGGAATATCTCCTCCCCCTGATACTGCATAAGCATTTAAAAGCTGAGGTGATACTAAAGTAATTCCTAAAACTATACCTAATATTTGGGTTGTTCCCATCTTCTTAGTTATTGCCCATGTAATACCTACAGGTAAGAAGTGGAATATAGCCTCTCCTATCAACCATAAGAAACTATGTGTTCCTGCCCAAAATTGAGATATTTCTATTAAAGTTTTTGTACCATCTTCAAAAAACTTAACATCTCCAATTAAATTTCTAAATCCTAATATTAAACCACCAACTATAATTGCTGGAATAAGTGGTGAGAAGATTTCAGCTAAATTTGCCATAAGTCTTTGAATAAAAGTCATATTAGATTTTGCTGCATCTTTCACGTCATCTTTATTAGTACCTTCAACTCCAGATACCTTTATAAAATCATTATAAAACTCTCCAACAGTGTTCCCTATTATAACTTGAAATTGTCCAGCTTGTACAAATGTTCCTTTTACAGATTTTAAGCTTTCAATTTTATCCTTATTTGCTAATGATGTATCCTTTAGGACAAATCTCATACGAGTTACACAGTGTGTAACTGCACCAATATTATCTTTTCCACCTACATATTCAAGTAAAGCTCTTGAATCATCAATATATTTTCCCATGTTAGTGCCTCCTGTTTTATTCTATACATACATATTTATACCTTTACATAAACTTGTACGTACATGTTTTATGTCTTTATAATAACTTGTACGTACATCTTTGTCAACAATTTTGTGTAATTCTTTTCATAAGCAATTTCTGACAATACTTCATTATTAAAGCTATCATTAACTTAAATGCCTCAAATAATACCTTTTTATTTATCTTTTAGCAAAAAAATCGATGTATTTATTACATCGATTTTTCAAATATATGATATTTATCTTTTAATTCTCTATTGCTTAATTAGTAAATTAATACTTTTTTAAAATATAAGTTACAAAAAATCCTCTTTCATCTTCATTTTCTTCATACTTAATTAAATTAAACATATTTTTCATTCCTTCAAAATCACTTTCCAAAATTAAATCTTCCTGTCTAATTTTAAAATCTACTTTATGCTTATACCCGAAACCACATACAAACAAGATTCCTTCATCATTTATGTGCTTTGATATGTCTTTTAATACTTCTTTACTTGCTCTATAATGGTTAATTACTATATTATCATAATTCTTCAACTCATTTAAAGAATTACTACCACTTAAATCAACCTGCTTTGTTTCAACTTCGTACCCAGCCCTCGTAGCAAAAGCATTTAATCGTTCAAGGGCTCTATTACTAAAATCTATGCCAGTTACATCAAATCCTTTTTGAAGTAAATACAAAGTATTTCTTCCATCTCCACATGCGACATCAAGCACAGTTCCTGTCTTTAAATATCCTATATTATTAACCAAAGCTTTTTCAGGACTTAATAGGCTATCTCCTCTAATTTCAAATTTACTATCCCAATAATTTTTATCTCCCATATACTCCATTATTTATCTCCTATCTCTATTTAATCAAACCAATATAAATTAAATCCATAACACATAGCCTTTGCACCTTTAGGTACCTACTTAATAGTATTATATATATTAAGCTAATCTCCAATGCCACCTAAAATCATCATACGAGTGTTTCTTCATCTTTGTATTTTCCCTTAAACTTAATATTGTACATACTACCTTCCCCATATATCACACTTTATAAAGTCTTAACCATAATTAAGCACGGATTACTCTCTCCCCATATCTCTTTGATTTCTTCTAATGGATAAAAACCTAGTTTTTTATAAAACTCTCTAGTTATTTTATAATTTTCATCTGGATGAGATTCCCCTAAAGTTTTTACCATAAAAAATTTAATTTCATCTTCAATTAATAATTTTTCAGTAATTTCAATTAACTTTCTACCAATCTTTTGATTTTGATATTCCTTTAGTATTCCTATAAGATACACTTCTGCTGTATACTTATTATTATATTTTATACTTATAAATCCTACTGCTTTTCCATTATTATATGCTCCATAAAAATCATACTTTTTAACTTCTTCAACATACTCTACTATTGACTCTTCAATTCCAAACCATTCTGGTAACTCTCTTAATATATAATTTGTAATTCTTGACTTTTCATTATTATTTCTGATATTTTTAATCTCTATCATGCCCATCCTATCTCCCGGTAAATACTATATGCTTTAAAAAATATTACCATTTATTCACTTTCTTCTCAATAAAAAAATACAACATTAAATCGTTGATTCAAACAATTTAATGTTGTATTATCACTTTATCTCACTTGATAAATATTTCCTTCTAAAACTGAACTTCATCTAAATAACATCTCTCTTGCAGAACACTCCATAAGTAATTGCCATAAATAAAGCAATATAAGCACCTACTATTAAAGCCGCAATTACTGGTGTAAACCCTTGAATCATTATGCTTTGAAAATCATTATTTATTTGTGGTAATACTGTTCCATAATCTAAAAACTTTCTAAAATCTAAATGATTAAATGGTAAATAGTTTATTAATCTACTCATCTTCCCAGCATATAAAACTATTGGTGATACTAAGAATATAGTTATTATAGATGTTATTGTAGCAAAGGATACTGACTTTAAAAGTACAGCTATCATAAATGCTAAAGCTATTGAGAATATTAACTCAACAAGTTTTAATAATACTATAATAACTGAATATAGAGCTGTACTAATAACATACGGTCCATTCACTCCATAAAGTATAGTTTGACTAGATATCCTATCAAATCCATGAATTATTATTCCAGACAATAATCCCATTACAAGAACTATTCCTAATATTTCTAATCCATAAATTAAAATTGCTAAATACTTTGATGTAAGCACCTTCCAACGTTTATATGGTGATACAAGCCACATATTTATAGTTTTATTGTTATATTCACTAGCTACATTAAATACTCCAACTAATACTACTGTTAAAATTATAAATCTAAATACCCAATTAAAAGAATTATCAGCAAAGAACCACCATATATTTTTTTCATAATCCTTTGTAATATTATGCTCTAATCTATATTCTGCAATTTCAATTCTCTTATTTATCTCATCTTTTTGAATCTCATCATAATATGGATCACTCAACATAACATCCTTCTGCGATATAAGATATTCTTCCCTCTCTCTCCAATCAAAAGTCGTTGAAGTTCCATTAGTACTTTCGTATTCCCTTACTCTTTTCATATCGCTATATTCAGATATAGTTAATCCAATCATAATTATAAAAGATAATATTATTCCAACTTTAGCTATTTTACTTTTAAACATCTTACTAAACTCTAGTTTACTTAAATATAAAACATCGTTCATTATTTTTCAGCCTCCTTGATAGAATTAATAAATACTTCTTCTAAAGAAGACTCTTTATTAATTTCATCCATGGTTTTAGTACATATAACTTTCCCATCTGAGATAATAACAACTCTATCACATAGTTGTTCCATTTCCATTAATATATGACTTGAAACCACTACCGAAATATTTTTATTATGTGATAAATCCTTTAAGAATTCTCTTAAATCTTTTATTCCCATTGGATCTAAACCGTTAGTAGGCTCATCTAAAATTAATAATTTAGGTTGCTTCATAAGAGCTACAGCTAGGCCAATTCTTTGTTTCATACCTAAAGAATACTCTTTAACCTTATCATTTAATCTATCCTTAAGTCCAGAAACCTTTATAGCCTCATTTACCCCTTCTTCTGATGCTTTATAAAGCTTAGCAAAAAGCTTTATATTTTCCATTCCAGTCATATATTCATATAAAAACGGAATTTCAACTATCGCTCCTACATTATCCATAGCCTTTTCAAAGTTACTTTTTATATTATGTCCATCTATTATAACCGTTCCACTATCTGCACTTATAAGTCCCGTTATCATTCTTATTGTAGTGGTTTTTCCTGCTCCATTAGCTCCTAAAAACCCTAGAATTTCTCCTGCTTTAGCTTCAAAAGAAACATTATCAACTATTCTTCTCTTTTTAAAAGACTTACTTAAGCCTTCAACTTTTAAAACAGTTTTATTCATAAGTTAACCTCCATACTTAATTATGAGTACAAAAAAAGAGCAAATGTAAATTGACATTAAAACTAGCATAGCAACTTCTTTAAATATTTTTAGCTAAAGTTAGCCATGCTGATTTTTTGCGTCAACCTCCCATCTGCCCATTTTTAACTTTTATATCTAATTTACTATTTTATATAGCTCTCTTAACCTTTAAAGATGTTTGTATAATCATATCTATAAGCCCTGAATAGCTTACATTAACGGCATTGGCACTCTTTGGGAAAAGCGAAGCAGCCGTCATTCCTGGTAATGTATTAACTTCTAATATATAAGGAACTCCTTCACTTGTTACTATCATATCTACTCTTGCATAAACTTCACACTTTAATGCTCTGTAAGTACCTATAGCCATCTTTTCAACTTCTTTATGAAGATTCTCTTCAAGTTCTACTATAACTTCTTCAGCTCCATCCTCTGAATACTTTTGAGTAAAATCAAAGAAATCTGCTCCTTCCTTAGGTCTTATTGCTATAACTGGCCACATCTTCTTGTCAAATACAGGACAAGTTATTTCATCACCTTTTATGAATTCTTCTATCATAACTTCTGTATCCCATTTTAAACCTTCTAAAACAGCATTCTCTATATCTTCTTTCTTTGTTATTTTGAAAGTAGCAACACTTGATCCTCCATTTGTAGGCTTAACGAAAACAGGATATCCCATTTCTTCTATCTTGTCATAATCTATTTCTTCTATTGATGAAACATTTATCCATCTAGCAGTTCTTATTCCATTAGCTACTAATATTCTCTTTGTAAGGTCCT
>ERZ791785.850-NODE-850-length-20242-cov-3.269134_pt1 | contig 20242 bp, 18 predicted proteins | sample MGYA00509947_ERZ791785 | MGnify/ENA primary metagenome ERZ791785 (study PRJEB30046, sample SAMN00791982) | human gut metagenome | study: EMG produced TPA metagenomics assembly of the A metagenome-wide association study of gut microbiota in type 2...
TCTGCTTGAGCTTCTACTGATAATGGTACGTGAACCGCCATTTGGTCACCATCGAAGTCAGCGTTATATGCTGTACATACTAATGGATGAAGTTTAATAGCTCTTCCTTCAACTAATACTGGTTGGAATGCTTGAATACCTAATCTATGTAGAGTAGGTGCTCTGTTTAGTAAAACTGGATGGTCAGTAATAACTTCTTCAAGTATATCCCATACTTGATTGTTTACTCTCTCAACCATTCTCTTAGCACTCTTAATATTGTGTGCTATTCCATCTTCTACTAATTTTTTCATAACGAAAGGCTTAAATAATTCTAAAGCCATTTCTTTTGGTAAACCACATTGGTACATCTTAAGCTCAGGTCCAACAACGATAACTGATCTTCCTGAGTAGTCAACTCTCTTACCAAGTAAGTTTTGTCTAAATCTACCTTGCTTACCTTTTAACATATCTGATAATGATTTTAGAGGTCTGTTTCCTGGACCAGTAACTGGTCTTCCTCTTCTACCATTATCTATAAGAGCATCTACAGCTTCTTGTAGCATTCTCTTTTCATTTCTAACGATTATATCTGGAGCTCCTAAATCTAAAAGCTTCTTTAATCTGTTATTTCTGTTTATAACTCTTCTGTAAAGATCATTTAAGTCAGAAGTAGCAAATCTACCACCATCTAATTGAACCATTGGTCTTAAATCTGGAGGTATTACTGGAATAACATTGATAACCATCCATCTTGGATCATTTCCAGATTTTCTGAATGATTCAACAACTTCAAGTCTTCTTATTATTCTTACTCTCTTTTGACCTGTGCTAGTTTTAAGTTCTTCTTTAAGATCTCTTCCAGTTGAATCTAAGTCGATTTCTCCTAAAAGATCTTGAACAGCTTCAGCTCCCATTCCAGCTACAAAGCTTTCTTCACCGAACTTATCTACTGCTTCTCTGTACTCTTTTTCACTTAATAATTGCTTCTTAAGTAATGGAGTTTCCTTTGGATCTATTACTACATATGAAGCAAAGTAAAGAACTTTTTCTAAAGCTCTTGGTGACATATCTAAAAGTAATCCCATTCTTGATGGAATACCTTTGAAGTACCAAATGTGAGATACTGGGGCAGCCAGTTCAATGTGCCCCATTCTCTCTCTTCTTACTTTAGCCTTAGTTACTTCAACTCCACATCTATCACAAACGATACCTTTGTATCTAACTCTTTTGTACTTACCACAATGACATTCCCAGTCTTTCATTGGTCCAAATATTCTTTCACAGAATAGACCATCTCTTTCTGGTTTTAATGTTCTATAGTTAATTGTTTCAGGTTTCTTAACTTCTCCTCTAGACCACTCTCTTATTTGGTCAGGTGAAGCTAAACCAATTTGTATAGCATCAAAATTGTTTAATTCAAACAAGGGTATATCCTCCCTTCAATTTTAGTGTTCATCATTGACAAAATCATCTAGTTCTAATTCTTCTTCATGGAACCCATCTAAAGTGAATGCATCAGCATCGAATTCTATATCTTCTTCGATCTCGTCTTCACTTGAAGTGTAGCTATCGTCTCCTACAGGAATATCGTTAACTATTTCTTCTGTTCCTTCAATATTTACCTCTAAATCATCCATATCTTCATCTGCAAATTCTTTTAATTTAACTTCTTCATTTGCATCATTTAATACTTTAACATCTAAACATAAAGCTTGTAGCTCTTTAATTAGAACCTTGAATGATTCTGGAACTCCTGGTTCTGGTATGTTTTCACCCTTTACGATTGCTTCGTAAGTTTTAACTCTACCAACAACGTCATCTGACTTAACTGTTAGTATTTCTTGTAGTGTATGAGCAGCACCATATGCTTCTAACGCCCAAACTTCCATCTCACCGAATCTTTGACCACCAAATTGAGCTTTACCTCCAAGTGGTTGTTGAGTTACTAATGAGTATGGACCTGTTGATCTAGCATGGATCTTATCATCAACTAAGTGAGCAAGTTTTAAGATATACATTATACCAACTGTAACAGGGTTATCAAATGCTTCCCCAGTTCTTCCGTCGTATAATACAGTCTTTCCGTTTGCATTATATCCAGCCTTTTCTAAACATGCTTCAATATCACTTTCAGTTGCACCATCAAACACTGGAGTAGCTATATGCCATCCTAATTGACTTGCAGCCCATCCTAAGTGAACTTCTAATACCTGCCCGATATTCATACGTGATGGAACCCCTAGTGGATTTAAACAAATTTGTAGTGGTCTACCATCTGGTAAGAATGGCATATCTTCTTCTGGTAAAACTCTTGAGATAACCCCTTTGTTACCGTGACGTCCTGCCATCTTATCCCCAACAGATATCTTTCTCTTTTGAGCTATATAACATCTTACAAGTTCATTAACACCTGGATTTAGATCATCACCGTTTTCTCTTGTAAATACTTTTACATCAACGATTATACCTGCTTCTCCGTGTGGAACTCTTAAAGAAGTATCTCTAACTTCTCTAGCTTTTTCACCAAAGATCGCTCTTAATAATCTTTCTTCAGCAGTTAATTCTGTTTCTCCCTTTGGAGTTACTTTACCAACAAGGATGTCACCAGACCTAACTTCAGCACCGATTCTGATTATACCTCTTTCATCTATATCTCTTAAAGCATCTTCTCCAACGTTAGGAATATCTCTTGTTATTTCTTCTGGTCCTAACTTTGTATCTCTTGCTTCACATTCATATTCTTCGATGTGGATAGATGTAAATACATCTTCTCTAACTAATTCTTCAGAAATTAGCATCGCATCTTCGTAGTTATAACCTTCCCAAGTTATGAATCCCATTCTGATGTTCTTACCTAATGCAATTTCACCTAAATCAGTTGATGGTCCATCAGCTAATACTTGGTTCTTAAATACTATTTCACCATTATCAACTAAAGGTCTTTGATTTATACAAGTACCTTGGTTACTTCTCTTGAACTTAAGTAACTTGTAAGTATCAATTCCACCATCTACATCTCTTCTTATTCTTATTTCATCAGCTGAAACGTAAACTACCTTACCAGCGTTTTTAGCTTTAGGTAATACTCCTGAATCTGCAGCTGCTCTGTACTCTATTCCTGTACCTACTATTGGTGCTTGTGGCTTTAATAGTGGAACTGCTTGACGTTGCATGTTTGAACCCATCAGTGCTCTTGATGCGTCATCATTTTCAAGGAAAGGAATCATCGCTGTAGCAACAGAAACGATTTGTCTTGGAGATACGTCAACTAAGTCTACTTCTTTAGCATTAACAACTAAAATGTCATGCTTATGTCTTACAGTAACTCTACTGTCAATAAACTTTCCGTCTTCTCCAATTGGCTCATTTGCTTGCGCAACTAAGTATAAATCTTCTTCATCAGCTGTGAAATATCTAATTTCATTTGTAACTATACCTGTATCTTTATCTATAACTCTATATGGAGTTTCAATAAATCCATATTCATTAACTCTTGCATATGTAGCTAAAGAGTTGATAAGACCTATATTTGGACCTTCTGGAGTTTCTATCGGACACATTCTACCATAATGTGAATAGTGAACGTCTCTTACTTCGAAACCAGCTCTTTCTCTTGAAAGACCTCCTGGTCCTAATGCAGATAATCTTCTCTTATGAGTTAATTCTGATAATGGATTAGTTTGATCCATGAATTGAGATAATTGTGAACTACCAAAGAATTCTTTTATAGCTGCTGATACTGGTCTAATGTTAATTAACATTTGTGGAGTTATAGCTTCTTGGTCTTGAATAGTCATTCTTTCTTTAACTACTCTTTCCATTCTTGATAAACCAATTCTGAATTGGTTTTGTAATAACTCACCAACAGATCTTAATCTTCTATTACCTAAGTGGTCGATATCATCTGTATATCCTACACCGTAAGCTAAACCAATTTCATAGCTTATAGTTGCAAATATATCATCTCTAACGATGTGTTTAGGTATTAATCTATTTATGTTCTTTTTAATCTCTTCTTTTATCGATCCTTCATCATCATAATTTTGTAATATTTCCATTAAAGTTGGGTAATGAACAGCCTCTCTAATGTTTAAATCACTTATATCAAAGTTTACAAATTTATGAATATCAACAAAATGGTTACCTATAACTCTTAAAACTCTATCTTCAACTAAGATATCAACTGAATTAATTCCAACATTTTGGATTGCTTCAGCCATAGTTCTACTGATTTTTTGACCTTGTTCAACCATAACTTCACCAGTTGAAGGGTTTATTATATCAGTCGCTGCTATTTGATTTATAAGTCTTAAGTTTATAGCTAATTTCTTATTAAATTTGTATCTACCAACTCTAGAAAGATCGTATCTCTTTGCATCAAAGAATAAAGAGTCTATTAAAGATACAGCTGAATCAACAGTTGGTGGTTCACCTGGTCTTAATCTCTTATATATTTCTAATAATGCTTCTTCTCTAGTTTTAGTATTATCTTTTTCTATTGTAGCTTTAAATCTTTCTTCTTCACCGAAGTACTCTAAAAGCTCTTGATCGCTTCCGAAGCCCATAGCTCTAGCTAAAATAGTTATTGGAAGCTTTCTTGTCTTATCTATTCTTACATAGATAATATCGTTAGAATCAGTTTCGTATTCTAACCATGCTCCTCTGTTTGGTATTACAGTTGAAGAGAATAATTTCTTACCACTCTTATCAACTGAATAGTTGTAGTAAACTCCTGGAGATCTTACTAATTGGCTTACGATAACTCTTTCAGCACCATTAATAACAAAAGTACCTTGTTCAGTCATTAATGGGAAATCTCCCATAAACACTTCTTGTTCTTTTATTTCTCCAGTTTCATTATTTGTTAGTCTTACAGACACTTTTAATGGAGCAGCATAAGTAGCGTCTCTCTCCTTACACTCTTCCACCGAATACTTAATATTGTCCATATCAAGTTTGTAGTCTACGAATTCAAGTACAAGATTCCCAGTAAAGTTTGTAATAGGATTAATGTCATCAAAAACTTCTAATAATCCTTCTCTTAAAAACCATTCGTAAGAATCCAATTGTACTTCTATTAAGTTTGGCATCTCAGTTACATCTTTAACTTTTGCAAAACTCATTCTAGTTCTTTTTCCAACTTGGACAGGATGTACCATGAATTTTCACCCCTTGTATAAAGTAAAATAACCAAAAACACACTTTCCCTAGGGAATTGTGCTTTCGGAGGCATCACGTCTTAGTATAACCTTTTTTCTAAAAAATTATACTCATTTTCCGCAAGAATATATAGTTTTCCATATTGAACAGTACATTTTGTAATAGTACCATATACAATATTTTTTGTCAATACTTTTGTATATTAATTATATCCTGTTAATATAATAGTATTTTGCCCAATTAACTCCATTATATTAATATATTGACAAATAAAAAAGGTGCTATAAAGCACCTTTTTATATTTAAATAGAAATTACTTAACTTCTACTTCTGCTCCAACTTCAGCTAATTTAGCTTTCATTTCTTCAGCAGCTTCTTTAGCTACAGCTTCTTTAAGAGTCTTAGGAGCTCCGTCAACTATTTCCTTAGCTTCCTTTAATCCTAATCCAGTTAATTCTCTAACAACTTTGATAACCTTTATTTTGTTAGCTCCAGCGTTAGTTAATACTACGTCGAACTCTGTCTTTTCTTCAGCAGCAGCTCCACCAGCAACAGCACCAGCAACAGCTACAGGAGCAGCAGCGCTAACACCAAATTCTTCTTCACATGCAGTAACTAATTCGTTTAATTCTAAAACTGTCATTTCTTTTATAGCTTGAATGATATCTTCTCTTGTCATTTTAAATTCCCTCCAAATTCTTTTTTTAAATTAATAACCAGCAATTATTCAGCTGATCCTGATTCTTTCTTTTCCTTGATTGCATTTAATAAGTATGCAAGGTTTGATAATGGAGCCTTGAAGCTTCCAAGAAGTTTTGCGATAAGAACTTCTCTTGATGGGATTGTAGCAAGTTTTTCAACTCCAGCCTTGTCGTAAACAATACCTTCTACAACACCTGCTTTAAGCTCTAATTTCTTGTGCTCTTTACCAAAGTTAAATAATACTCTAGCAGGAGCAGTAGCATCTTCGTATCCGAATGCTATTGAAACTGGTCCTTCTAAATGTTGAACTAAGTCTTCTAAACCTAATTCTCTAGCTGCTAATGTTACTAAAGTGTTTTTGTAAACTTTATATTCAACACCAGCTTCTCTTAAGCTCTTTCTTAACATTGTATCTTCTTCAACTGTTAAACCTTGGTAGTTAGCTAATGCAACACCTTGAGCTTTTTCTAACTTTTCTTTAATTTCAGCTACTTTAGCTTCTTTTAATGTTCTATTCTTGTTCATCACTGTGTGTCCACCTCCTCACAGTTTCTTAACTGCAAAATATATTAATAAAGGTCTTCCCATAGACATAGGAAGACCAAAATAATTACTTACCTTATTTTGATTCCTAGGTAGGCAATTATTTAAACCTTTCGGCACCTACTGTCTACGGAAACAGTATTCTTTTTTTCACAACGAAATTTATTATATTATAAACTTAACGTTATGTCAATAATTAATCTAAAACTTTAGTTGGATTAATTTTTGCTCCAGGTCCCATAGTGCTTGAAACAGATACAGATTTAACGTATTGTCCCTTAGCAGCTGCTGGTTTAGCTTTTATTAAAGCTTCCATTAAAGCGTGGAAGTTTTCTTGTAACTTTTCAACTCCGAATGAAACCTTTCCGATTGGGCAGTGAACGATAGCAGTTTTGTCAACTCTATATTCAACCTTACCAGCTTTGATTTCAGCGATAGCCTTAGCTACATCAAATGTAACTGTTCCTGATTTTGGGTTTGGCATTAATCCCTTAGGTCCTAATACTCTACCTAATCTACCAACAACACCCATCATATCTGGAGTAGCAACTACTACATCGTAGTCGAACCAGTTTTCACCTTGGATCTTTTGAACTAATTCTTCAGCTCCAACGAAATCTGCTCCAGCTTCTTGAGCTTCTTGAGCCTTAGCACCCTTAGCGAATACTAAAACTTTAACTGATCTACCAGTTCCGTTTGGAAGAACAACAGCTCCTCTAACTTGTTGGTCAGCGTGTCTTGGGTCAACCCCTAATCTTACGTGTAACTCAACAGTTTCATCGAACTTAGCTTTAGCAGTTTTAACAGCTAAAGCTAAAGCTTCTGATGGAGTGTATAAAACACTTTTATCTATTAATTTTGTACTTTCAACATATTTCTTTCCCATAATAAGCCTCCTACGTGGTACTAACGGTTTTTACCTCCCACTTATTTTTAAAGAATTACTCTTCAATAGTAACGCCCATACTTCTTGCTGTTCCTTCGATCATGCTCATAGCTGATTCGATTGAAGCTGCATTTAAGTCTGGCATTTTTAATTCAGCAATTTTTCTAACTTGATCTTTAGTTAGCTTACCAACTTTTGTTCTGTTTGGTACTCCAGATCCGCTTTCTAATCCTAATTCTTTCTTAATTAGAACTGCTGCTGGAGGAGTCTTTAAGATAAAACTAAAAGATCTATCTTGGTAAACTGTTATAACAACTGGTATTATTAATCCAGCTTGGTTAGCAGTTTTTGCATTGAACTCCTTACAGAATCCCATAATATTAACACCGTGTTGTCCTAAAGCTGGACCTACTGGTGGTGCTGGTGTTGCCTTACCTGCAGGAAGTTGTAATTTAATCATTCCTGTTACTTTCTTAGCCATTTACTATTCCTCCTATACTGTGGTAATACGGATTTTATAATAATCCTCCCACTTAATTAAAAACATTAGTTTATATAGTAATATTAAACTAATTTCTCAACTTGATTGAAATCTAGTTCAGCAAGAGTTTCTCTTCCGAACATATCGATTAAAGCTTTTATCTTACGCTTTTCGATGTTTATTTCTTGGATGATCGCTACGAATTCTCTAAGCGGTCCAGAAATAACAACTACACTTTCACCTACTTCTAAATCAATATCAACTGGAATTTCTACAACTCCCATGTTTTCAATCTCTTCATCAGTAAGCGGTACTGGTTTAGAACCAGGTCCAACGAATCCTGTTACACCTCTTGTGTTTCTAACCACATACCATGACTCATCAGTCATTAGCATTTTAATTAGTACATACCCTGGAAATTTCTTTTTAAGTGAAACTTTTTGTTTTCCATCCTTTTCTTCAATAACTTCTTCCATTGGAACTTGGATGTCATGAATTAAAGATTCAAGATTTCTGTTTTCAACAGTCTTCTCAATATTAGCCTTCACTTTGTTTTCATAACCTGAGTATGTATGTACTACATACCATCTTGCTCTTTCGCTCATATATTTTTTAGATGAAAAATTTCACCTAAACCTCCTTTATTTCAGATTAAAAATTAATTTAAAGAGGCTTGAAAAAATATAATCTAACCCACCTACTAATACTATATATATTAGTACAACTACGCCAACTGCAATTAACGCTTTCTTTGTGTCATCTTTAGACGGCCAAGTTATTCTCTTAACCTCTGCCTTAATTTCTCTGAAAAATTTAGCAATACTATTTTTTTCAGATTTACTTTTAGTTTTTACACCTTCTTTAATAGCCATCGTTTCACATCCTTAAACTATCGCGAGTATGTGTCATTACTATATAAGCTAATTATTTTGTTTCTTTATGAGTTGTATGCTTCTTACAGAATCTGCAATATTTGTGCATTTCTATTCTGTCTGGGTTGTTTTTCTTGTTTTTCATTGTGTTATAGTTTCTTTGCTTACACTCTGTGCATGCTAATGTTATTTTAACTCTCACAGTCTGCACCTCCAGTATTTAAATAATCATAAGTCTCTATGCTATTGTGTTTCAGTATTTCGTTAATTACTTTAACACATTATCATAAAACTATTATTATGTCAATAATATCAGCTTTGTAAAGGACTAGGTAAAGTAACCCAGCCCTTTTTTCTTCTGTATTATTCTATTATAGATGTAACAACTCCTGAACCTACAGTTCTTCCACCTTCTCTGATAGCGAATCTTAAACCTTCGTCCATAGCAACTTGAGTTATTAATTCAACGTTCATATCGATGTGGTCTCCAGGCATAACCATTTCCATACCATCTGGTAATTTGATTGATCCTGTAACGTCTGTTGTTCTGAAGTAGAATTGTGGTCTGTATCCATCGAAGAATGGAGTATGTCTTCCACCTTCTTCTTTCTTAAGTACGTATACTTGACCTACGAACTTGCTGTGTGGATTTACTGATCCAACTTTTGCTAATACTTGACCTCTTTCGATGTCAGTTCTTTGAACACCTCTTAATAATGCTCCGATGTTGTCTCCAGCTTGAGCTTCATCTAGTAACTTTCTGAACATTTCTATTCCTGTTACTACTACTTTTCTCTTTTCTTCCATTAATCCTACGATTTCAACTTCGTCTGATACGTGAAGAACTCCTCTTTCAACTCTTCCTGTTGCAACTGTTCCTCTACCAGTGATTGTAAATACGTCTTCTACTGGCATTAAGAATGGCTTATCAGTAGCTCTTTCTGGTGTTGGGATGTAGCTGTCTACAGCATCCATTAATTCCATGATGCAAGCTGTTGCTTCTGGATCTGTTGGGTTTTCTAATGCTCTTAAAGCTGAACCCTTGATTACTGGAATGTCATCTCCTGGGAAGTTGTATTCAGAAAGTAATTCTCTAACTTCCATTTCAACTAATTCTAATAATTCTTCGTCGTCAACCATATCTGCTTTGTTTAAGAATACAACGATGTAGTCAACACCAACTCTTGAAGCTAGTAGTATGTGCTCTCTTGTTTGAGGCATTGGACCGTCTGCAGCTGAACAAACTAAGATTGCTCCGTCCATTTGTGCAGCACCAGTGATCATGTTCTTAACATAGTCAGCGTGTCCTGGACAGTCTACATGAGCGTAGTGTCTATGTTCTGTTTCGTATTCAACGTGAGCTGTATTGATTGTGATTCCTCTTTCTTTTTCTTCTGGAGCCTTATCGATATCTGCATAGTTGAATGCTTCAGCGAATCCTCTGTTTGCTAATACTGTTGTAATAGCCGCTGTTAATGTAGTCTTACCGTGGTCTACGTGACCGATTGTTCCAATGTTAACGTGTGGTTTGCTTCTTTCGAATTTTTGCTTTGCCATTTGAAATTCCTCCTTACTTCTTTAGATACACCTTGCCTAGCGTTTGCATTTCTAAATGTATATAATTGGAGCTCACGATCGGGATTGAACCGACGACCTCCGCCTTACCAAGGCGACGCTCTGCCGACTGAGCTACGTGAGCATTAAAGTGTATTACACTTTAATATACCAATTATAAAGTTTACTAGCATTTGTTTTTTTTGTCAATATAGATTAGTACATTATTTATTATTTACAAGGCATTTTTCAAGCTTCTTCTTGACACGCTGTAGAGCGTTATCTATAGACTTTGAATGCCTATCTAAATCACAAGCTATCTCCTGATATGACTTACCCTCTAAATAAGATTGTAATACTTGAATTTCTAAGTCTGATAATACCTTATTAATTTCCTCTTCAATGAATTCTTTTTGCTCTTGACTTATAATAAGCTCTTCAGGATCAGTTGTTCTTATACTAGATATTATGTCTAATAAAGTCCTATCTGATTCTTCTTCTGATACAGGTTTGTTCAAAGATATATATGTATTTAGAGGAATATGCTTTTGTCTTGTAGCTGTTTTTATTGCAGTTATTATTTGACGCGTAATACATAACTCTGCAAAAGCTCTAAATGAAGTAGATTTTTCTCCATTAAAATCTCTTATTGCTTTATATAAGCCTATCATACCCTCTTGATATATATCCTCTTTATCTGCACCTATTAAAAAATAGGATTTAGCTTTAACCTTAACAAAATTCTCATACTTAGAAATAATAAACTCTTGAGCTCTTTTGTTTCCTTTTTTAGCTTCTTCAACTATTTGTTCTTCTGATTCACATTTATAGAAATATTCTACAGAATTAAAATCCCTTTCTTCATTCATAAACTTCCTCCACCCCCAATACCATTTATTAACTTCTCCTAATAGCTTCTAGTTTTTTCAAAACATCATCATCTAAATTATCTTCTAAAGTATTTTTAGCTGATACATGAACTTTTTTACTATTTTTTTTTACATTCTCAATATCAACTCGTACTAAATTATAAAACTCTATACTTGATATTCTTACAGCTCCTCTTTGAAAGATTGTTTGTTGCTCTAAGGAGTCAGAAGTTACAACATAAACTTCAAATCTTCTCCCTAAATTATGTACCTCTCTTTCAATATATGCATCAGCAGTTTCTCCATCCTTAGTAAATATAACTAATAAGTTTTTATTGTGTTCGTATTTGTTTTCAATATTACCAGTTACTCTATGTCCATCATAAACTATAACAATCTTACATCTATTAATAGCTCCATAATTATGCAATATATCAACTAGTTTTTGTCTTGCACTATCTAAACTAATTTCTTTTTCTCTCTTTAAATTACTCCAACTATTTATTACATTGTAACCATCAACAAATATAATTTTCACATTGAACACCTTTATATAACAATTATTTTGTTAATCTTCCTTTTAATACTTCATACATCATTATACCACCTGCTACTGAAGCATTTAAAGAGTTAATTTTTCCAATCATAGGGATTTTAACTAATACATCACATTTCTTTAGTGTAAGTTTAGAAATTCCTCTACCTTCACTACCTATAACTAATGCACATGCCCCAGAAAAGTTTGTATTATAGCTAAAATCTTTACCATCTATATCTGCTCCATATATCCATATGCCTTCTTCCTTTAATTGGTCAATCGTCGCATTTATATTGGTAACTTTAGCTATTCTCATATGCTCAATAGCACCTGCTGAACACTTATACACTGTAGGAGTTACTCCAACATTTCTTCTTTTTGGAATAATTATTCCATGTACCCCACATAATTCTGCTGTTCTTATTATTGATCCTAAATTATGAGGATCTTCTATTTCATCTAATATTACTATGAAAGGATCTTCACCTTTTCTCTTAGCACGATTAATAATATCTGTCACTTCAGAATATTTAAATGGAGTAACCTTAGCTATAACACCTTGGTGATTTGCTCCTCCACACATTTCATTTAATTTTCTTCTATCTACTTCTTTTATTACAACATTTTTATCTTTTGCTAAACTAAGTACTACTTTTATTGACCCTTCCAAGTCACCTTTACTTACACATAAGTATTCTATTGTTGTATCACTTTTTAAAGCTTCTATAACTGCATTTCTTCCTAAAACTAAATCTTCTCTTATTTCTTCATGCATTGCTTCATTATTTCTCTTTGAGTAGTTATCTGAATAATCTCTTCTTCTTTCTGCTCTAGCTTGCTTCTCTTGAAATTTATTAAATTCTCTTTCTCTTCTTCTTGGGTTTTCTCTTTTAGCCATAATAGACTCTCCTTTATTTCTTATTAAGTTCTGTAGTCACGGCTTTATTCATTATGTAATTTAATCTTTCATAATTACCTATTAAATGTAAATAGCCAATAAGTGCTTCAAAACCAGTTGCCATTCTATAATCTCTTACATCTGCATTTTTCGGAACTGTTGCAGATTTTGTGTTTCTTCCTCTTTTAAAGATATAACTCTCTTCTTCAGTCAATTCTTCTTCTAATAAGTGCATAATAGTAGATTGACTTTTTGCTTTAACATATCCAATAGCTTTTACATGAATTTTATGTGCTGTTAATTCTACGTTATTAGCTAATATATAATTTCTAATAAAAAGTTCATAAACAGCATCTCCTATTAAAGCTAGTTGAAGTGGATTTAATAATCTAGCATCTTTAGGTGTAAATTCTTTTTCTCTATAATCTTGTAACATTTTTCACCTCTATCTATAACAATGGTAATTTTCTATTAAAATTTAAAAGTTAAGAGTTAAAAGTTAAGGCTAAAACTTACTTTTCTTTTACTCTTAACTCTTCATTATTAACTCTTAACTCTAATTACTCTACCATTATTAATTAAATCTTAGTCAGCCTTTTTCCATCTAACTCCTTGAGGAGTATCTTCTAAAACTATTCCTCTAGCTTTAAGATCATCTCTTATCTTATCAGCTAATGCAAAATCTCTATTTTTTCTTGCATCCTGTCTTGCTTGAATTAAAGCTTCAACTTCTTCTTCTAAGCTTACTTTAGTTGTTTTTTGTAATATTCCTAAAGGCATACCTAATTCTCTTATTAATTCTAAAGCTTTTTCACAAAGTTCTTTTGACGAATTAATAGTTACATTTGTATTTACATCTCGTGCTAAATCAAATAGAACTGAAATTGCATCGGCTGTGTTAAAGTCATCATCCATTTTTTCGATATATCTTTCTCTATAAGAATCTAAGCTATCAAGATATTTCTTTTCTTCATCAGTCATAGATTCTAACTTAACTTCATCAATTAAGCTTTCTAAGTTTCCTATAGCATTATATAATCTTTCAACTGAAGCTTTAGCTGAATCTAATAATTCAGTGCTAAAGTTTAATTGAATTCTGTAGTGACCTGAAAGCATTAAAAATCTTATAACATCTGCATCATATTCTTTTAAAGCATCTCTTGCTGTTAAGAAGTTATTTAATGATTTAGACATTTTTTGATTATTAACATTTAAGAATGCTGCATGTAACCAATAGTTTGCAAATTTCTTTCCTGTTAAGGCTTCGCTTTGTGCTATTTCATTTTCATGGTGTGGGAACGTTAAATCCATACCACCTGCATGTATATCTATAGTATCGCCTAATAATTTCTTTGCCATACAAGAACATTCAATATGCCATCCTGGTCTTCCAAGTCCCCATGGACTTTCCCATGCAGGCTCACCTGGTTTTCGTGCCTTCCAAATAGCAAAATCCATTGGATCTTCTTTTCTCTCATCTACATTTATTCTTGCACCAGCTTGTAAATCATCTAAGTTTTGACCTATTAATTGTCCGTAAGCTTCAAATTTCTTAGTTCTAAAATATACATCTCCATCAACAGCATAAGCATATCCTTTATCAACTAATCCCTTAACAAATTCAACAATATCTGTTATATATTCAGTAGCTCTTGGATTTACAGTAGCTCTCTTAATATTTAGTCCATCTGCATCTTTATAATATTCACAGATATACTTATCTCCGATTTCTTTTACTGTAGTTCCTTCTTCATTTGCTCTATTTATCATTTTATCATCTATATCAGTGAAATTTTGAACATAATTAACTTCGTATCCTCTATACTCAAAATATCTTCTTATAGTATCAAAAACGATAAATGTTCTACCATTCCCTATATGAAAGAAGTTATATACTGTAGGACCACAAACATACATCTTAACCTTTCCTGGCTCTAACGGTACAAACTCTTCTTTTTTTCTAGTTAAGCTATTAAAAACTTTCATTCTCTTCAAACCTCCTTAATTGAATTTTTTATAAACTTACTTATTCACCACTAAGTGAATCAAGCTTTATTATCTTATAATCTTACTCCTTGTTTATCAAATTGAGATTTAACAACATCTAAAACAGAATCAATTTTTATTACTTCCATTTCCCCATCTCTTAATTTGAATTCAACTTCTCCATCAGATATCTTTTTACCAACAGTAACTCTCATTGGAATTCCTATAAGTTCTGAATCTTTAAACTTAACTCCAGGTCTTTCATTTCTATCGTCTAATATAGCATCTACACCCATAGCTCTTAATTCATTATATAACTTATTTGCTATTTCCATTTGAGCTTCATCTTTAATATTTACAGGAATTACTGATACATGATATGGTGCAACTGAAAGTGGCCATATAATACCATTTTCATCATGATGTTGTTCTATTATAGAAGCCATTGTTCTAGTAACACCTATTCCATAGCATCCCATTACAAATGGTACATTTTTACCATTTTCATCTATAAATGTTGCATTCATTGCTTCAGAGTACTTAGTTCCTAACTTGAAGATATGACCTACTTCTGTCCCTCTTGCAATAGTAACTTCTCCTCCACACTCTGGACACTTTTCTCCTATAGTTATATTTCTGAAATCACCAACTGTTCCTTCAAAGTCTCTTCCATAGTTAACATTTTCTAAGTGATATCCTGTTTCATTTGCTCCAACTACAAAGTTAAACATCTTTGAAACTTCCTCGTCAACTAATAAAGTATCTACCTTTATACCTACTGGTCCTGCAAATCCTACTCCAGCATTAGTAGCTGCAAAAACTTCTTCTGCTGTAGCCATATTTAAATCTACAATTCCACCTAAAGCATTTGATACTTTAACTTCATTAACTTCTCTATCTCCTCTAACCATAACTGCAACTATCTTGCCATCAGCATTAAAGATTAAAGTTTTAGCAAATTTCTTTTCAGTAGTATTAAAGAATTTAACTAACTCTTCTATTGTTCTAATGTTTGGAGTTTCAGTCTTAATCATTTCTTTTAATTCTTCAGTTTCTGCAACCTCTGGTGTTGATGGAGCCTTTTCTATATTAGCTGCATAATCACAACAAGTACAGAATACTACATCATCTTCACCAACTTCTGATTTAACCATAAATTCTGCTGAATTTGATCCACCGATAGCTCCTGAATCAGCAGCAACGCACTTAGCATCTATTCCACATCTATTGAATATTTTTACGTAAGCATCGTGCATCTTATCATATGAAGCATCTAATCCTGCTTGGTCTTTATCAAAGCTATAAGCATCTTTCATTATGAATTCTCTTGATCTCATAACTCCGAATCTTGGTCTTCTCTCATCTCTATATTTAGTTTGAATTTGATAAAGATTAACTGGTAATTGCTTATAAGATTTTATTTCATTTCTAGCTATATCAGTAAATACTTCTTCGTGAGTAGGTCCTAAACAAAACTCTCTATTTCCTCTATCTTTTAATCTGAATAATTCAGCTCCATAAACTCCCCATCTTCCTGATTCTTGCCATAATTCAGCAGGTAAAAGAGCTGATGCTAAAAATTCTTGAGCTCCTGCAGCATTCATTTCTTCTCTTACTATATCTTCTACATTCTTTAATACCTTTAAACCAATTGGCATATAGTTATATACACCAGCAGCCATTTTTCTAATCATTCCAGCTCTAAGCATTAGCTTATGGCTATCAATTTCTGCTTCTGCTGGCACTTCTCTTAATGTTGATACTAACATATTTGACATTTTCATAATTAGTTCCTCCAATTTGTTTATATTTATCATCGCTATTCATAATTTAAAATAACTATAAAATTAGCATATTGTTCTACAATTAAAAAAAGCCGTCCCTAATTATATAATTAGGGCGACTTGTATCGCGGTACCACCTAAATTTGTGCTCTTAATAATGATAACGGTATTAGACCGATAGTTTTTACCTATAACTCCGAAGCTGGTTCAAAATCTAGTTGAGAATCTTACAGCCACGGATTCTCTCTCTGAAAAAGGCGATTTCTACTATTCTTCTTCACTGCTTTAAATTTAATATTTATAATTTATTATATAGTTCCAAAAAACTTATGTCAATATTAGCTATTATTAGCTTATACAAGCCTTTCAGCTAAAATTATATCATCTGGAGTAGTTATTTTTATATTCGTATACTCTCCGTCATATAAATACACCTTATATCCGTATTTTTCGGATACCATAGTATCATCTGTAACTACATCTCCATTTTCCTTAACTTTTTCATGGCACTTTAATATATTATCGTAGTTAAATACTTGTGGTGTTTGAATAGCTACTAAAGTACTTCTATCAGGAGTATCTATAGAAAAGTTTTCTTTATTCTTTACTTTTATCGTATCTTTCGGCATAACTCCTGGTGCTGCTGCTCCATATTTCTTAGCACATCTAATTCCCTCATCTATTAAATTATCAGAAATTATCGGTCTTGCTCCATCATGAATAAGAACTATATCTGTATCATTCATACTTTTAAGAGCATTATACACAGAATCCTGTCTTTCAGCTCCACCTTCAACTATTTTATCAACCTTCAATGAATATTTCTCTAAAACTTCTTTTTTACAATATTCTATTTCATCTTTAGGTAAAACTAGCACTATTTGATCTATATTTTTATTATCTATAAACTTTTTTAAAGTATAGTATAAAATTGGTTTACCTTTTATTTCGATAAACTGCTTACTAACTTTACTTCCCATTCTTTTCCCTTTTCCACCTGCTAATATAATAACACTAGTCATAAGTTAATTTTAATTCTCCTTTTGTTTTGCAAAAATCATTCTTCCTGCTGCTGTTTGTAATACAGAAGTTACTATTACATCTAATTGCTCTCCAATAAATTTCTTTCCACCTTCAACTACTATCATAGTTCCATCATCTAAGTAAGCTACTCCTTGTGATGATTCTTTTCCCTCTTTATTCACAACAACCTTCATTTCTTCTCCTGGAAGAACTACTGGTTTAACTGCATTAGCTAATTCATTAATATTTAACACAGGAACACCTTGGACTTCAGCAACTTTATTTAAATTATAATCATTAGTAATTACTTTTCCATTTAATGTTTGAGCTAATTTTAATAGCTTTGAGTCTACTTCAGCTATTTCTGGGAAATCCCCTTCCCATATTTCTGTTTCAATTTCAAGTTCCTTTTGAATTTTATTTAGTATATCTAAACCTCTTCTACCTCTATTTCTCTTTAATGAATCTGAGGAATCTGAAATATGTCTTAATTCATCTAATACAAAGCTTGGTATAATTAAAGTTCCTGAAATAAATCCAGTCTTACATATATCAAAGATTCTACCATCAATAATTACAGATGTATCTAATACATTAGATATATTCTTAGCATTATTTTTATGTTTTTTCTCTTTTGAAGAACTTTTCTTCATGTTTCCAATCATACTATTTATATCATCTTTTTTCTCAACAAATATTTTTACACCAATTATTACCGCTACTAGTTCAATCAAAACAAGTAATATTGGTCCAGCTACTGGATGTATACCTACCACAGGAATCCCAATTAACGAAGCTATAAGTAAGGCTACTATAGTTCCAACAGTTCCGTATACCAATTCACTTGCACTCACCTTTTGTACACTTTTTTCTACTGTGTCTATTATTTTATTAAGTCCTTTGTAGATAATAGGTGATATAAAATATAATATAATACCGAACACTAAAATAACAAAAAATAAAAATACTATCTTACTTATTGGACTTTGTAATAATTTCACCTCTAAATCACTAAATACGTTTAATAATCCATCTCCTACTACATACCCTAGTATAAATCCTATAGTAGTAATTATTATTCTAAATAACTTCTTTAACACCTTTTAACCTCCTTTGTCATAAATGTTACACTTTCTATTATACCCTTATATTTATCTTATAGATACATATATAACCAATATTAATTATAACATAGTATTTATCAATTTTAGGAATAATTATCTAATTACATATCAAATATATTTTTCTTTACCCCCTATTAAAAAACATTTACATTTATTATTATAATATTAATCCTTCAGCTGATGGATATATTGACAGAATTAACAGAAAAAAACTATAATTAATTTACAAGCATTATTATTCTAAGGAGTTGAGGCGAGATGAAGGACGTTATATTCGATAATTTCCAAAATGATGTGGATGATTCATTACTAAGACATAAAAGCATTTTAGATATTTTAACAAAATATTCTGAATCTAGTGCTAGAGTAAATAGAGCTGTTGCTAAGGCTGTTACAAATTGTGGTTGTATTAAAATAAATGCAGATAAACAATCTTCTCCTCAAGACCAAGATAGCCTTGAAGATTTTTATAATTCTTTAAATAATCATTTAGATGGCGAACTTTGTGAAACTTGTCGTGATGTAATTGAGCGTGAAATGGGTAATAATATGTTTTATCTTACTTCCTTGTGTAATGCACTAAATATAAGTTTATATGATGTACTTATAAAAGAAGATAATAAAATTAATACTTTAGGAAAATTTAATTTTAGATAAAAAAATATGGCAGTAAATTTACTGCCATATTTTTTTATAATTCTTTTTTTAAATATATTTGTTCTTTAATTCTTTTCAATCCATTTCTTATTGCAGTAGCTCTAGCTTCTCCTATCCCCTCAACCATATCAAGATCTTCTTTTGATGCTTTAATAACATTTTTAAGGCTATCAAAATGCTTAATAAGATTTTCAATAATACTCGTTGGTATTCTAGGAATCTTAGAAAGAATTCTATATCCCTTTGGAGATATTAAAGTATCCACTAACGACACTCCAGCATATCCCAATAATTTAGACAGATTATCTAAGTCTAATAGCTCTTCAGAATTTAACTTTTGAATTTCCTTATAAATTTCATCAGCGTCAGCTTCATCATTACAATAATCTTTAATTAAAAGTATTCCATCTCTTTCAATATTTTTTATTAATTCATTAAGCTGCATAGAAATTAGTCTACCTTCATTACCTAATTCAACTATATGCTTTTTAATTTCCTCAACTATTCTCATTACCATTTCAGTTCTTTGTATAGCTGTAGTTACATCAAATACTGTAGTTAAATCTTGAAATTCAAGAATATTTAAGTTATTAATAACTTTCTCTAATACATTAACATACTTTTCTAAAGTCTGTATTGCTTGGTTAGCATTTGCTAAAATAACACTACTATCCTTAAGTATGTATTTTAGGTCACCTTTATATATTGTAATTATGTTTCTTCTTTGTGAGATTGCTATGACAAGGGTTCCAGTTTGTCTTGCTATTCTTTGAGCTGTTCTATGTCTAGTTCCTGTTTCGAAAGTAGCTATTGTTGAATCTGGTATAAGTTGAGCGTTAGCAGAAACTATCTTTTTTAAATCTCCACTTATAACAATAGCTCCATCCATCTTTGCTAGTTCGTATACATATGCTGGTGTATATTCTGAATTAATATTAAATCCACCATCTACTAGCTTCATTACATTTTCACCGTCACCAATTATTATTAATCCACCAGTTTTAGCTCTTAGTATGTTATCTAATCCCTCTCTTAAACTTGTTCCTGGACTGACTAATTTAAGTATATTTTTTATTTCATTATCTTCCTTTATTCTCATTATAATCACCTAATTATTAATTCTATTATTAGGGTTAATCATATTTCTTAACCCTTATATATCAAGGCCTTTATGGCCAAGATT
>ERZ791785.851-NODE-851-length-20221-cov-3.173708_pt1 | contig 20221 bp, 17 predicted proteins | sample MGYA00509947_ERZ791785 | MGnify/ENA primary metagenome ERZ791785 (study PRJEB30046, sample SAMN00791982) | human gut metagenome | study: EMG produced TPA metagenomics assembly of the A metagenome-wide association study of gut microbiota in type 2...
ACTTGCTGCTTTTATTGGTATTTTACTTGCAGGAAGTTATAGTATTTATTTATTGGTAAGTAAAAAGATTGATAAAAAAGGACATATTGCTTTTGGTCCTTATTTATCAATTGGTATTTTTATTGCTTTATCTTATGGTAGTGAAATTATAAGTTGGTATTTAAATTTAATGATGTAAAGAGGTGATAGAATGGCTACATTTAAATATATTTCGAAAGATATGTCAGCTAAAACAATAAGAGGAACGTTAGAAGCTGATGATCGAAATGATTTAGTGAGAAAGCTTAAAGAACAAAATTTGTTTTTAGTAAGTTGCCAAGATGTCACTAAAAAGACTGTTAATCAGTATAAAATGAAATTAAATGAATTATCAGCTTATTCTAGAGAAATAGGAACAATGCTTGCTTCTGGTTTATCTTTGATTCGTATTTTTTCTATTATGGTTCGAAGAGAAGATAATAAAAAAATAAAAAAAATTTATGAAAATATTTATGTAAAGTTACAACAAGGATATACTTTATCCGCTGCTATGGAAGCTCAAGGTGTTGCTTTTCCTAATTTAATGATTCAAATGTATCGTTCAGGTGAAGCAAGTGGGAATATGGATAAAACGGCTTTAACGATGTCTGATCAGTATTCTAAGGATCATCGTATTAAAGGTAAAACTAAATCAGCAATGATGTATCCTATTATTTTGATTGTTATTACAATTGCTGTTTTGTTGATTGTTTATTTAGCGGTGTTACCTTCTTTCTTTGATATTTTTCAAAATGTTGAGTTACCATTGATTACTAAAATCAATATTAGTATTTCTAAGTTCTTACAAGATTATTGGTATTTTGTAATTATGATTTTAGTAGGACTTGTTGCTATTTTTATTGCTTTATTAAGAGTAGATAAAGTTCGTTTTAAGGTAGATAAATTAAAAATAAAAATTCCTAAGTTTGGTAAATTGTTGATGACAATTTACACAAGTCGTTTTGCAAGAACTTTATGTTCTTTATATACTAGTGGGATGTCTATTGTAAACGCTTTAAATATTGCTAAAACAACGATTGGTAATGTTTATATTGAATCACAGTTTGACGGAGCTATTAAGAAATTAAGAAACGGGGAAAGTTTATCTCAAGCAATCAAGGACATTGATGGTTTTGATATTAAATTAACAAGTAGTATTTTTGTGGGAGAAGAAAGTGGACGTTTGGAATCAACGCTTACAACTCTTGCAGATGATTTTGATTTTGAAGCAGAAAAAACATCAGAGAGAATGATTACCCTTATTCAACCATTAATGATTATCTTTTTAGCGGTTGTGATTTGTTTAATTATTATATCTGTATTATTACCAATTTATACATTGTATAACAATGTAGGAAATATGTAGGAGGAATTATGAGTTATATTGTATTTTTATCAACAAAAGGATTACAAATGGTTCAAGGAAATCTTTCAAAAAATAATATTCATATTTCTTCTTGCAAAGAATTTGAATTTGTTGAAGGAACAATGCTTGATGGGAATATTCTTGATGATCAACCTATTAGAGATGTTTTACTTGATTTAAAAAAAGAAAATGTTGATAGTGTGAGACTTGTTGTCGATAGTGGACAAATTTTAGTGAAGTGTGCTGTTTTACCAAAAGTTTCTCATAAACAAATTCTTCAATTTGTAAAGGATGAATTTATTGACGTTGAAAGTCAATATACGGATTTATTATATGATTATGCAATCATAAAAGATAAAGTTGAAGGTAAAGAAGGTCAACTCGTTTTATGTGCGGCAATGGAAAGAGAGTTTTTAAAGCCGTATATTGATTTGTTTGATGAAATGGGAATTTCATTAGAATCAATTGATATTATGACAAATTCAATTATTAAATTAACAGAATCTATTCCTAAATTAACAAATCTATCTTATGTTTTAACAGCAATCAATGGACAAGATGTTATTCATTATTTATTTATTAATGGACAATATGAAATAGCTAATAGAATACGTATTTTCTCTGATCGTGGAACAGTTGCTTTTATTACTGAATTATCCAATTCACTTACTAAATTAATGCAGTTTACTAAAGGTGCTTATAAAGATGCCCAATTAGAAAAAATCTATTTTGCGGGGCTAGAAACTTATGAAGAAGATATGTTGATGTCAACTATTTCTTCTAATTTGAGTATTGAGACATCTCGTTTTAAACCAACAAACCATACTTGTAGTAAAGATAATAATTTTCCTATTCATAAATATTTATTTGTAGGAAGTTTATGGAGGAGATAAGATGGCAAGAAACAGTAACAAAGATATTGATTTTTTATCTGTCTATAAAACAAAGAAAAAAATAAATATAAATTCTAAAACACTCTTGCTTATAGCATTACCTGTTTTACTCATTCTTATTTTTGCGACAAGTACACTTTATTTAACAATCACTAATAGAAACTTGCAAAAGGATGTTGATACATTGCAAACACAAATAGAAGAGGCTCTTGCTGCAACAGCATCTAATACAAATTCTGATCAACAAAAAGAATTAAGTAAGCTCAATGAACAACTTACAAACTTACAGACAATTACACAAACATTATCAAAATACCCTCAAATTGATAAAGGTATTTTAGAAACAATTGATAAATCATGTAAGAATTTAACAATTGATTCAATATCATTTAATCAAGAAACAGGAGCTATATCACTTACTGTAACAGCTTCTAAAGTTAATGGTTGTGAAGAAACAGTAAGAACACTTAGAGAATCAGGTACTTTTAAAACAGTTGATTACAATGGGTATACTCAAGATGGTGGTGTTAGTGAAACAACGGAAACCGTAACAGATCCTATAACAGGTGCGACAACAACACAAACAGTAACGAATACGACACCAATTACTTATAAATCATCGATTACATGTACATTAGAAGGAGGTACGACAAGTGGACAAGATTAAAGATTCATTTAAAAAACTTTCTTCTAGAGAAAAGACATTGATTTATATATTAGTGATTTTATTGATTGTTTGTTTTGGATGGTTGATTTTATTACAACCACAATTAACATCACATACATCATTAAAGTCTTCAAAAGATAGTTTAGAATTACAACTTACTGAATTAAAAGTAACAAGTTCATCTTCTTCAACAGAAGATATCAAAACACAAATTATGAATATTAATCAAGAAATTAAAGCTTTAAATGATCAATTTTACAATCTTATGTCAAAAGAAGATATTGATCAATTGATTACAAATCTAACAATAGAACATAAAATCAGTCCTACTAATTTAACAATGTCTGAAATAACACAAACAGATTTATCAAGTAAAAAGAGTGATGATAATTCATCTGATAACGCAAATGATAATACAGATGAATCTAAATCATCCAATGCTTTAGTTTATTCATGTGTTGTTACACAAACATGTAAAGGAACAAAAGCTAATTTACTCAATTTAATTGAAGATGTTAAAAATATGAGTGGTTTACATATTAATTCTGTTGCTTATGAAAATTCAACAGGTAACTTGGATTTAACAATTACATATACAGTTTATATGGTAGAAAAATAGTAAAAGAGGTGCAAACAATGAAAAATAAAAAGGGATCAACAATTGTATGGGCAATTACATTGATTATGGTTCTTGTAGTCATTGTAGGTGCCTCTTTGTCTTTTGCATATATGTCTTATAATCAATCTATTAAAAATAGAAATAAGACACAAGTTGAATTGATTGCTAATTCGGCAATTAAATCTCTAGCTGGTGCTATTGAAAATGATGAAAATAGTTCGCAGCTAATTCCAAATACAGGTAAACAAATTAATGTATCAAAGATGGAATGTTCTGTTCCTTATGGAACAATTTCAAATATTAAAATTAATCGAAAAAAAGAAAATTTAATTATTGCATCACTAAAAGCTAATTACCATGATGAAGATTATACAATTTATGCTTATTTAACGCAGTCTAACAATCAATGGAAATGTGTTCAATATGATACAAATGGAAATCGAGATATTTCTACTGATAGTAGCTCAAATGGAAATGATTCAGGGAATAATGGTAGTACAGATAATAATACAGGAAACAATAATGGTGAAGATAGTGGAAATACAAATAGTAATAAAGATGCAATCTCTTTAGTTAAGTATAAAATTGCAGCATTGTTAAATGCATATTATCAAAATGATAAAGATATTAATAAATTTAATGAGTGGTATCAACAAGAATGTCAAAATAATAATGTAAGTTTTGAAAATAAAAATGATTGGCAATTTAATAATGGAGGTTTCATCAATGGGATATTTGATCATCTTTATAATAAAGATGGATGTTTGATTTTAGATAATAGTTTATATGATAAAATTATTGAAGTTAATAAAGATTTAGGTTAGATTAAAATGCAAATATAGTGGGTATTAAAAATTACCCACTATATTTGCATTTTAATCTAAATACATCTAATGGAGAATTCTTTTTAACAGCAAACGGTCAAAATAATAGTTGGAATTATAGCGAAACATATTTATTATTCATTGATAATCATATATACGTGAAGAAATCAGGTTCATTACAAACAAATGGTATGAGTGAAGAACAACTAGAGCAATTAATTCAAACCGATGATTGGCAAATGATTGAGTAGGAGGGATGAATATGAAAAATACAAAAGGTATGACACTTATTGAAGTAATCATCTCTCTATTAATTATTAGTACAGCATCTTTAATTATTGTGGTTGGTTTTGTTACTGCACTTAATCTTTTTACAGATTCTAATCATTATAAAGATGTAACAAATAAACAACAAAAAGCTTTAGTTGATGAAGAAAATAAAGATACAGATATTGATGTGGATGATACTTTAGCTAATTATTCTATTACTGTTAATGAGAGTGGTAATCCAATTATCGTCAATGGTACTTATAAAAAAGCAACAAGTAAAACATATAAGGATGTTAATCTTTCAAATTTTATTCCTAAAATTCAAATAAATGAAGCTGTGAAAGGAAGAAATATTTACAAAAATTATTGTACTATAATGGAAAATTTTTCAACATATTTAAAACAAAAAGGTGTTGCTTCAAATGACAAATTATTTGAGGGAAAAACAAATGGGTACATAAAAGAGTGGATGACGCAAAAAACAGGTGAAAATAAATCAGATTTTATTACTAATTTACCTAAATTATATGCAAGTATATATCCAGATATAGAATTAGATTCTTTATTAGATGTTATTGAAGAACATAATTCAAATTTTGAAAAAACGAAATATAAGTATATTACTCCTTGTATGTATATGTCAGATGAAAAAAGAAAAAGTTTAACATTTAAAGAATTTTTTGAAGATGGTGGCTATAAAAAGTATGTATACATTTTAGCTGGTGATAAGGCTAAAAAAGGAGATCGACCAACGGACATATGGGCTTTATTAGATAATACAAGTGTTAACAATAATCAGGATACTTGGTTAATCCCTGAAAGCGAGGTTTCAACAAAAAATATTTATGATGTAACTTATCAAAAATATTATACAAGTATTATAAATGATTCAAGGTGGGAACATTACACAACGTCAAAATAGAAAGAAGGTGGCTAAGATATGATAAAGAAAACAAATAATAAAGGAATGACATTAGTTGAAATTGTTGTTGTACTTTTAATAGCTTCTATTATTATGACAATTACAGGAGGAATCTTAGTCAACTCATTAGGTTATTTTGATACAACAACCAAGAAATCTTTAGATAAACAAACATTAGATGGTGTTCTAGATTTTATTAGCAATGAAATCACCTATGCAACAGATGTAAGAGTATCAAATACTAAACCAGATGATAGAGATTGGCATTATCTTTATGTATTAAAAAATGATAAAAATAAAGGTAGACTTTATCGTGATGGTAAAGCAGTTTTTGATGATGATTATTATATTAATAATCGAGATTTACAAATGGATGTTAGAGGTTTTACTACTAATGGATATCGTTTGGATTTAACACTTAAGTATTTAAATGGGACAGAAGAAGTATATTCAACAAAGAATACATATGAGCTAGTCAATTTTAATATTAATACAACTGATAAAACGACTTTATTTAGTAATATTTCTAGTACGACACAGTTATCAGAAAATACAAAACTTTATTATATAAAAGATGATTCGTCTAATAATAGCGATGATAATGAAAATCCAAAACCGACTCCATCTCCAACACCTGATGTAGGAGGAAATATGGTTGGTAATCAAATAAACTGCTTAAATACTTTGAATAATTGGGGAATGTATGCGGGCGCGACTAATTATCCAATAGGAGTGTTTGTATACCATAATAATTCTTGGTGGCAACTTATGGAAATTAACTGGAATTGTTTTGAACCTGGAAATAGAGATGGTGAGACAGTTAATAGATATTGGAAAAAGATAGATGATCAGTTTGATTATTCAAGTTATTATGAAGTTGGTGATATAGTTGTTAATAATGGAAAAAAGTATATATGTATAAAAACTTTTGGGGCAGGTGCAACTTTTTATTCAGCATATTATGATAAAAAAATATATATTGATTTAGGAGAAGATGCACCTGACAAATATACTACTGTGCATTGGAAAACATATTTTAAAGAGTATCAAGAAGGTGATGAAGAAAAATACGGAAAACATAATTGTAAACCATTGTGGCAAAATAATCTTACTACAGTTGCTGAAAAGTTAAAAAATTACGATCTTGATAAGGTAGAAAATTATTCTGATGCAGGGTCTTATGCAATAGGAAGTATTGTAAAAGAAAAGTATTATAGTGAATCATCAAAGAATGGAACATATGATTATTGTTATTATTTAAAAGTTCTAGATGGAGTAGGAAAGCCGGGATCAAGTGCTTCATCTGGATGGCAAATACTTGATAATTCTTACCGTTCGAATAGTGCATATTTAAAAAGTGATGTAGTATATTGTGGTGGAATTGGATATATTAAAGCGAGCAATAATATTAGTTTTGATAATAATCCATCTAATAATATTTATCAAACGGGAATAAATTGGGATAAAATTGGAGGTTAACGCATGAAAAGTTTACCAATAGGTGAAGTATTAAAAGAATATGGGTATATTAATGAAGAACAGTTACAGATTGCATTAGATGCCCAAAAGAAAGATAGAAGTAAAAGATTAGGGGAACATTTAATAGATTTAGGTTTTGTTAGTGAACAACAAATGTTAGAAGCTTTATCTGATAAATTAGCTGAGCCTTTAGTTTCATTGGATAATATAGATTTTGATATTAATGCTGTTAAAAAGATTCCTGAAGCAATGGCACAAAAATATAATGTCATTGGTTATGCTTTTAATGACAATGTGTTAACAGTAGCAACAAGTGATCCTTTAAATTATTATGGATTAGAAGATGTAAGACTTGTTTCAGGTTGTCGTATTAGTGTTTCACTTGCAACAAAAGCAGATATTCAAATTGCTATTGAAAGATATTATTCAGATGTTGATACTTTGAATTTAGTAGATGATATTGATGAATCGACTTTACCTGAAGTAGAAGAGGATCTAAATTTATTTGATGCGAATGAAGATGATACACCTGTTGTTAAATTATTAAATTCATTGTTAATTAGAGGATATAATACAAGTGCTTCTGATATTCATATTGAACCATTTGAAGAAAAATTGCATGTAAGAATGCGTATTGATGGAATGCTTGTTGATTATTTAGATTTAAATAAAAATATACAAGCGGCTTTGATTGTTAGAATTAAAATTTTATCTAACATGGATATTGCTGAAAAAAGATTACCTCAAGATGGTCATTTTATGGGAGTAATTGATGGAGTTGAATTAAATATTCGTGTATCTGTTATTCCTACTATCTTTGGTGAAAAGATTGTTATGCGTTATTTGAATTCTAATAGTACTATTGACCGCTTAAGTACTTTTGGAATGACAGAAGAAAACTTTAATAAAATGAATCATATGATGTCTATGCCACATGGAATTATCTATGTAACGGGTCCTACTGGAAGTGGGAAAACTACAACACTTTATATGATCCTTGAAAAATTAGCTCAAGGACAAATCAATATTTCAACGATTGAAGATCCTGTGGAAAGAAAATTAAATCGTATTAATCAAATGCAAGTCAATACAATGTCTGGTCTTACATTTGATAGAGGATTGCGTGCTTTAATGAGACAAGATCCAGATGTAATCATGGTTGGAGAAACTCGTGATAAAGAAACTGCTGAAATTTCTGTTCGTGCAGCTATTACAGGACATTTGGTTGTCAGTACATTACATACGAACGATGCTATTAGTACGATTGTTAGGCTTGAAGAAATGGGTGTTGAACCTTATATGGTTGCTAACAGTTTAGTAGGTGTTGTTGCTCAACGTTTAATGCGAAAGGTTTGTCCTTATTGTAAAAAGGAAGTAGCTACTTCATTATCTGATCGTTTAGCTTTACAAGAAGGAATCAAATATATATCTAAAGGAACAGGCTGTCCTCATTGTAATCAAACAGGTTATAAGGGGAGAATTGCTATTCATGAAGTTATTGAAATAGATAGTAAAGTACGTAAAATGATTTCTAATCAAGAAGAAATAGATGATATTATGAAATATCTTGTTGAAGAACAAGGAGTAGAAACTTTAAGAGATCAAGCTTTAAAACTTGTTAAAGAAGGTAAAACAACAGTAGATGAATTCAATAAGATTATTGCTTATATTGATTAAAGGGGAATGTTATGGCAAATATTAATGATATTTTAAATGAAGCAAGAATTAAAGGATGTAGTGATGTCCATATTGGTGAAAATACAGGTATAACATTGAGACAAGATGGAAAACTTATTGAATTTGAACAAACTTTTAGTAATGAAGAAATAAAAGAAATGATTTTATCAATGTGTAAAGATCGAATTTTAAAGATTGTAGAAAAACATGAAGATGCTGACTTTGTCTATGTAAATGATTTAGGAAGACATCGTGTTAATATTTATTTTCAACAAGGTTATATGACAGCCGCAATTCGTATCATCAATGAACAAATCAAGACATTAGAAGAATTAAATTTACCTGATGTTTTACATAAATTGGCTTTACTTCCTCGAGGACTTGTTCTAGTAACCGGTCCTACAGGAAGTGGAAAATCAACAACTTTAGCAGCAATGATTTATTTCTTCAATGAGAAATTGTCATATTCTTACCATTGAAGATCCAATTGAATATGTATATCAACAAAAACAAGCTCTTATACATCAAAGAGAAGTCCATGAAGACGTTGATTCTTTTGATACAGCTTTAAAAAGTGCCATGCGTGAAGATCCAGATGTTATTCTTGTTGGAGAAATGAGAGACTATGAAACGATTCAAGCAGTTATTACTTTAGCTGAAACAGGCCATCTTGTATTTAGTACACTTCATACTATTGGTGCTCCTAAAACAATTGATCGTATTATTGATGTTTTCCCTCCTCATAAACAAGCTCAAATTCGTGCTCAATTAGCCTCTGTTTTACAAGCGGTTGTTACTCAACAACTTTTACCACTTGCAAGTGGTAAGGGAAGAGCAGCTGCTTTAGAAATCATGATTGCTAATGACGCTATTAAAAATTTAATTAGGGAAAATAAGGGTCATCAAATAGATACAATGATTCAAACTGGAAGAAATGAAGGAATGACAACATTAAATGCATCACTTGCTACTTTAGTAAATACTGGAAAAGTAAATCGTATGGTAGCAGAAAGATATTCTCTTGATGTTGGAGAATTAAGACAATTAATAAGATAGTTAAAAAGAATAAGCGAGTCTGCTTATTCTTTTGATTTGAGAAGGATGCAATTATTCATATATTGCATAACCTTTTATATATTCAAAAAGCAGCAGTATTAAAGATAGGTTTTAACACTGCTGTTTATTAAATACAAGTTCTTTTAGTGACACTACAAGAAATAATTACAAACTTGAATAACCTATTTTTTAGTAAGTTTTAAATTACTTACACACTTTTCTTGACAAACCCTTTGGTTTTTGAAAATAATTTTTTAATTCTTCAAATTCTTCAAAATCATATAGATGTTTTTGAAGATTACGAATTTGTTGTTTAGAAAAAGTGCTTATAAAATCACTGATATCTTCATGAAATTGCATTTTAATATACTTAATAATACTTTCCTTTGTTTCATCAAGAATACTATCTATTTCGTTATTTGCTTTTTCAGCTCTTTGGTTTGCTTCCTCCGCTTTTTTCTTCTCTTTCTCGGCTTTTTGATTCGCTTCTTTAATTTTTCTATCACGAGAACGAAGCAATATTTCATTATCTAAACGATCAAGATATTCTAGGTATGATTCTTCAGAAGATATATATTTGTCATGCATTTGTATCGCTTCCTTTATTCTATAATCTATTTCAATTTTATCATATGGTTTTTCGTTTTTAAAGAGATACATCAACTGATTAAAACTCGTCATTTCATTAATTACTTGATTGATATATTCGAGTTGAATAATTGTTATTTCCATGCGATTAAATGGATAGACAATATGATGTTCATCATCAACCATTCTAAAGTAACATTTATAAAGAGGTGCGTTATCTAAAATATGCCCATAACTGATAATTAATGATCTTACTACATGAGCACTAGTATAATCTTCTCCCTGTTTTACCTGTTGTCTTAAAAGTTCAGCATTATAAAGTTCAAAACGAACAAGTATCTCTTCATTTAAACCATAAGTTTGTAATTCGATATTGTAGAGATCACCTACATCATCAATAGCTAAAATATCTAAAATAAGTTTCTTTTCATAGAAATTTTTACCATATTGTTGTGCGTTTTTTAATTTAGTAGAAACAATCTCTCTGTCTAAAATAAGCTCTTGACAAATAAGGGTTCTAATTCTTTCATTTTCAACAAGCAAATGATGAAAATATAAATCATTTGAATATTTTTTAAAATTCTCTCTATTTTTGTTCATAAAAAGTCCTCCATTATTTATATTGACTTTTCATGAGTGTTTTTCTTTTTTTTTTATCAAAAAATTAAAATTTTTAAGTTTTGAAGATGTTTTTTTAATTCTTCAAATTCTTTAAAATCATATAAATGATCTAAAAGATCAAAAATTTGATATTTAGAAAGAGTATTTATAGAACTGCTTATATCTTCATGAAATTTTAGTTGAGAGTATTTGATAATGCTTTCTTTTGTTTCATTGATTAGATTTTCATATTTTTTATTTGCTTCTTCAAGCTTTCTATCACGAGAACGTAAAAGTATTTGATTATCTAACAAGTCAAAGTATTCTAGATATTCTTTATATAAATTATACATATTTACCACTTCCTACTATCTATAATAGCATATTTTAAATAAATAAAGAATATGTAAAATAAATTTTTAAAGTGGAAATAAATGGATTTAAAAGAGATTATTATATTAATTTGTTGATAGATACATGATACAATAGGGATAGGTGATTTTATGAAATTAGAACTTTTAACATATGAAAAAGAAAATCTTCCATGTGGTTGGAAACCTTATTATATATATTTAATCATGGTCGATCATATAGAAGTAGGAAGAATTGTTTTAAGAGAAGGCAGTAATGAAGAAAGATATTATGATGGACATATTGGTTATACGATAGAAAAGGAATACCGAGGGCATCATTATAGTAAAGATGCTTGTTTATTATTGTTTGATAAAGCAAAAGAAAAAGGATTTAAACAATTAATGATTACATGTTCTCCTGATAATATAGCAAGTCGTAAGATTATTGAGTCATTGCCATTTAAGTATCTTGAAACAAAAGAAGTACCTGCATGTTTGAAGAAAGATTTTGATCAAGGTGATTATATAAAAAGAATATATTGTTTGGATTTGGAGGAGTTATGAAATTTATACATTTAGCGGATTTACATTTAGGTAAAATTATTTATCAAAATAATCTATTAGATATTCAAATTGATTTATTAAATCAAGTGATGAATTATATGGTTCAAAAAAAAATAGATACTTTAGTAATTGCTGGAGATGTTTATGATCGTGCGATTGCCTCTAAAGAAAGTATAGTTGCTTTAAATCATTTTTTAGAAGCAATGATTTTACATTATCATAAAAAAGTATTGATCATTTCAGGAAATCATGATAGCAGTGAAAGACTTGATTTTGCAAGTTCTTTACTTCAAAGTCAAGGTTTGTATATTGTTTCTTATCCTGAAAAAGAAATAAGACCAATTGAAATAGAAGGTGTTTATTTTTATTTGGTTCCTTTTTTTAAACCTTCTTATATACGTTATTTATATGAAAAAGATGATTTAAAAACGTATCAGGATGCTTTTGCATATTATTTAAGTCAACAAACATTTGTTGAAGACCATCCTAAAGTTCTTGTAACACATCAATTTATTGTGGGAAATAAAGAAGTGATTAGAAGTGAAAGTGAAGTAATTCTTTCCGTGGGTGGTAGTGAAATTATTGATGTTGATTTATGTAAAGATTTTGATTATGTAGCTTTAGGTCATATTCATGCAAGTCAAAAAATTAAATATGATTATGTAAGATATGCAGGAAGTTTAATGAAGTATTCATTTGATGAAGTTCATCAAAAAAAAGGAATGGTTGAAGTAACTATTGATGAAACTGGGGTTTCTACGCAAATTATTCCTTTAAAGCCACAAAAAGATCTAGTGAAGGTCGTTGGAAAATATGAAGATGTTTTACATTATCCAAATAATGAAAATGATTTTGTAGCGGTAGAATTATTAGATAAACAAGTCATTGGTCATGCATATGATTTTTTAAAAGAAAAATACCCTTATTTATTACAAATTACTTATCAATCACTAGAAAAACTTAAAACAAATCAAACAGCTTCTTCCTTAGATGTTGAAAAACAATCTCCAATAGAAATATTTAAAGAATTCTATGAAAAAATGAAAGGTGAAGCAATGAGTCAAGAAAGTGAAGAAATTATTCAACAATTACTAGAGGAGGTAAGTGAAGATGATGCCCATTAGCCTTACATTATCAGCGTTTGGACCTTATCCAGATACAATCACAATCGATTTTGAATCATTTCAAGAAGATGGTCTCTTTTTAATTACAGGGCCTACAGGTAGTGGAAAAACGATGATTTTTGATGCCATGATCTTTGCCTTATATGGTAAAACAAGTGGTCAAATTAGACAAACGGACAGTTTAAGGTGTGATCATGCCTTAAATGAAATTCCTACTTTTGTTGAATTTTCATTTTCTTTGCATCAACAAAATTATACAATTAAAAGAAATCCTAAATATTATCTAGAAGGAAAAAAAACACCTAAACAACCTTCAGCGTTACTTACTTTACCAGATGGCAAAATGGTCGAAGGTATTAAAGAAGTCAATCAAAAAATGATTTCTTTATTAGGGGTCGATGATCAACAATTTAAACAGATTTGTATGATTGCTCAAGGAGAATTTACAAAATTGATTATGGCTTCAAGTGATGAAAGAGAAAAAGTATTAAGAGAGTTATTTCATAGTGAGACGTATCAAAAGTTAGAAGAAAAACTTAAAGTTCATCTAAAAACGTATCAGGATAAATATGATTTATTATTGAATAAAAGGAAAGATTTGATGCAAGAATTACAAGTTGAAGATCATCAAGAATATTTATCTAAACAAACAAAACTTATCGCAAGTCAACAAAAAGAATATGATGATTTAAAAAAAGATTTAGATCAAAAGAAACAACAATTACAACTCTATCGCTTGCAAAATCAACGATTAATACAATTAAAAGATTTAAAACAACAATTTCAAGATTTAAAGAAACAAGAAAATGATTATCAAGAATTAAATAAAACTGTAGATACTTTAAAAAAAGCACAAGAAACAAATTATTTATATATTTCTTATATTAAACAACAAAAGAAATTTCAAACCTTAAAATTAAATCAAGAAGATTTTTTAAAACAATTAAAAAAACTTGAAAAAGATTATCAAGAAAAAAAGGTACAAGCAGATTCTCTTGACTACAAACAACAAACAAAAGAAAAATTACAAAACCAAATTCAAGAAACGAAACAATTAATCAATCAAATCTATCAATATCAAAATGATTATCAAAACTTACAAACTCTAAAACAACAATATAGAATGTTAGATGAAGAACATAAACTCTTTTTAAAAAAGAAAGAAAAATTTGAAAATGGGCTGCAAAGAGATCAAGAAAGAATCCAAAGTGAACAACAAGTACAATCTAAATATGAACTAATCAAACAACAATATGTTCGTTTAAACGAACAAAAAGTAAAAGTTCATCAATTGTCGGATTATTATGATCAAATACTCAAACTTAATGAAAATAAAAGTGATTTACAAGAAGAGTATACAGTTGTTGAAAAACAAGTTGATCATGAAAAAATGCAATATAATCAAATGGAAAAGTTGTATTTTAGAAAACAAGCAGGTATTTTTGCATTGCAATTAAAAGAGGATCAACCATGCCCTATTTGTGGCTCTTTACATCATCCTCATCCGGCACAAATTGAAAAAGAAGATATAACAAAAGAAAAATTAGATCAACAAGCTAAAAAAGTAAAACAACAAGAACATAGGTTACAAGATATCTTACAAAAAATACTCTTATCTAATCAAAAAAAGGAAATGCTTGTTAAACAAACAAAACAACTTTCAAGTGAACTTAATATTCAAGAAGAGATATCTAAAGAAATCTTTATTAAAGAATTAGATCATTTATCAAAAGATGAAAAAAGAATGAAAAAAGAATATCTTGAATTACAAGATGAACTTAAATATATTCAAAAGCTTAAAAAGAGTGTGGCTCTTTCATTGAAAGATATGTCTACTTATGAAAGTAAAGAATTAAAACAAGCACAAAGTCTAGAGAATATTCAAGTACAAATTCATCAATTATCTGGTAAATTAGATGATTCACTGCGACAATATGAAATTGGAGAAGTTAATAAAAATTATCAACAAGTTCAAAAAGAATATCGTCAACTTTCATTAGAAATAGAAACTATTCAACAGGATTATGAAAAGGTCAAAAATAAATATCTTGAAATAAAAACAAAAATTTCGTCATTGAATCAACAAATTATTCAAGAACAAGAAATATATGATGAATTAGATAATAAATATCATACTGCTTTAGATGCATTTATAAATGAAGAAGAATTTTTAAATTTAAAAACACAAATCAATCAAATCAGTATCTTAGAAAAGAAATATCAAGATTATTTAATTTCTTTAAAGAGTTTAAATGAACAGATTATTTCATTAGAAAATGAAGTCAAAGATTCAACATATGTTGATTTATCTTCTTTAAGTGAAACAATTAAAGAAGTAAATCAACAATTGAGAGAAAAAAATGATGATTTAGAAAAATTAAAAATAGATTATTCATTAAAAGAAAAAATGATCAAAGATATTCAAAAAATCAATCAACAATTAGAAAAAGATGAAGATACTTATCAAAGATATTTAGATCTTTATAATCTAGCAAGTGGTAAAAATAATGCAAGAGTGTCGATTGAAAGATATGTACTAGCAACTTATTTTGAAAATATGTTGGTTTATGCCAATGTGATCATGAAACAATTGAGTCAAGGAAGATATCAATTATTAAGGAAAGATGATGCAGGTAAAGGAAGAAGTCAGCAAGGGTTAGAATTAGATGTTTTTGATCAAGAAAGTGGAAATATTAGAAGTATTAAGACACTTTCTGGTGGGGAATCCTTTAAAGCGGCTTTATCTCTTGCTTTAGGACTTTCAAGAATGGTTCAAGATTATGCTGGAGGAATTGAATTAAATACGCTTTTTATTGATGAAGGGTTTGGTTCTTTAGATAGTCAATCATTAGATCAAGCAATGAATTGTTTAATGGAATTGCATCATGAAAATAAATTAATTGGAATCATCTCACATGTTAGTGATTTAAAAGATCGTATTGAACGACAACTTGTAGTTGAAAGAAAACAAAAACAAAGTGTGATTCAGATGATCTAATCTTGCTTGTTTATCATTTCTATAGTAAAATAGAGGAGCATTTTAGAGGAGGAAAAAAGATGGCAAATAACAAGAAAAATGAAGCTATTACTGCTAGAGATGTTGATTTTGCTAAATGGTATACAGATGTATGTCGTAAAGCTGAATTAATGGATTATAGTGGTGTGAAAGGGTTTATTATTTATCGCCCTTATGGATATGCTTTATGGGAACAAATTCAAAATCATATGGATAAAAAATTTAAAGAAACAGGACATGAAAATGTTTATATGCCGATGTTGATCCCTCAATCTTTATTACAAAAAGAAGCTGATCACGTAGAAGGTTTTGCACCAGAATGTGCCGTTGTTACAAAAGGTGGTTTAAATGAATTAGAAGAAAATTTGATTATTAGACCTACTTCTGAAACATTGTTCTGTGAACATTATGCAAAAATTGTTAATTCTTATCGTGATTTACCAAAATTATATAATCAATGGTGTTCAGTAGTACGTTGGGAAAAAACAACAAGACCATTTTTACGTGGATCTGAATTTTTATGGCAAGAAGGACATACAATTCATGCCAGTGAAGAAGAAGCAAGAAAAGAAACTTTACAAATGTTAGAAATTTATCGCTCTACTGCACAAGATTTACTTGCAATTCCAATGGTTACTGGACGTAAAACTGAAAGTGAAAAATTTGCAGGGGCTGAAGAAACTTATACAATTGAAGCTTTAATGCATGATGGAAAAGCTTTACAATCAGGAACATCTCATTATTTTGGTCAAGGTTTTGCAAAAGCTTTCGATGTTAAATTCTTAAATAAAGATAATAAACAAGAATATGTTTATCAAACTTCTTGGGGAGTATCAACACGTTTACTTGGAGCAATTATTATGGTACATGGTGATGATAATGGTTTAGTCTTACCACCAAGAGTAGCACCAATTCAAGTAATGATCGTTCCAGTTATGCAACATAAAGAAGGCGTTTTAGATAAGGCTTATGAAATTGAAAAACAATTAAAAGCAGCTGGACTTCGTGTTAAAGTGGATGCGAGTGATAAAACACCAGGTTATAAATTTGCAGATGCTGAAATGAGAGGAATTCCATTAAGACTTGAAATTGGACCTAAAGATATTGAAAAAGGACAATGTGTCTTAGCTAAAAGATTAGATGGTACTAAAGAATTTTACGCATTAAATGATGAATTACCTACAACAATTCATCAATTATTAGATCAAATTCATGATGAAATGTATGCAAAAGCATTGAAATTTAGAGATGAAAACATTAGAACTGCGAAAACATATGATGAATTTAAAGAAATCTTAAATACTAAAGCAGGATACATTCGTATGATGTGGTGTGGAGATGAAGCTTGCGAATCTCAAATTAAAGAAGAAACAGGGGCTACATCTAGATGTATCAAAGAAGACGAAGAAGCATTTGGTGATGTTTGTCCAATTTGTGGTAAACCAGCTAAAAAAGTTGTTTACTTTGCAAAAGCTTATTAATTTGTATAAAGGAGTAATCGTTAAGATTGCTCTTTTTTATTAAGCTTTTTATAGAGAGAATTTATATAAATGTGTATAATGAATTTGTAAATGTTTGGATAAATAGGTAGAAGTAATGAATAAAGAAGAGGTTGTTCAATTAAATAAATTAAAAAGAAAAACAGGCCTATTTTTTATTATAGTGATGGGTGTCATGTTGATTTGTTTTAATTTTTTAATTCAATTTGAAGTAAATAAAGAAAAAATAAGTGCAAGTTATACTGCAGAAGATACTGTTCGAAAAATAGAAACACAGCTTGGAAGATATTTAGAAAATTCTGAAATGTTTAAAAATATTATATCTTCAAAACATACAATCAGTGATGAACAGTTTAATCAGCTTGCAAGTTATATGAAAAAAAATAAAAATGTTATTGAAGCATATGAATTAGCACCTAATGGGATTATTGAAAAGGCCTATCCATTAAAAGGAAATGAAAAAGTGATAGGTATGAATACGTTGGAACTTCCTGAACGTCAAAAAGAAGCGAATATTGCTAGAAAAAGTGGAGAATATACAATTGCTGGTCCATATGAATTAAAACAAGGTGGTACAGGGGCTTTATTGTTTGACCCTATTTATATAAATGATGGAAATGAAAAGAAATTTTGGGGATTTTCTATTCTTGTTTTAAATTGGGATGCTTTTTTAGAAGAATTAGAAGTAGATAAATTAGAAGATGCCACTTATCATTTTAAAGTTTGGAAAGAGGGCAACAAAGGAAAACATGTGACAATTATGTCATGTGGTCATAGTTCTTTAAATCATACATTAAGTGTTGCTTGTGAAGTACCTAATGATACATGGTATTTTGAAATTGTTCCTTTTCAAGGTTGGATACCAATGTCTTATAAGATATTTGGAAGTATTGTAAGTGTTTTGGTAGCTATTTTGTTATCAATGGGTTATTGGCAAATTATTTTAAGACGTGAAAAAGAAGCTGTTTATGCAAAACAAATTGAAAAAGTGGCTACTGAAGCACAACATGCCAATCAGGCAAAGACAAGATTTTTATTTAATATGTCTCATGATATTCGTACACCAATGAATGCAATTATTGGCTATACACAATTATTAGAAAATAATTTAGATAATAAAAAACAGGCATTGGATTATATTTCGAAACTTAAATCATCAAGTACGATTTTACTTTCTTTGATTAATTATATTCTTGAAATGACACAAATAGAAAGTGGTAAATTAGATTTAAAAAAGGAAATAGGAGATTTAGATGATTTAGTTAAAAATATAAATGTTGTAGTTGAACCGCTAATTAAAGAGAAAAAATTGCATTATTCCTATCATTTGGAGATTAAACATCATCATATTATTTGTGATAAAACTAAATTAAGAGAGATTGTTTTAAATATTCTTTCTAATGCGATTAAATATACGCCAGAAGGTGGAAATATTGAATTATTGATCCAAGAAATTTCATTTGAAAATAATAAAGTAAAATATCATTTTATAATTATAGATAATGGAATAGGAATGAAAGAAGATTTTTTACCACATATTTTTGAAGAATTTGCTAGAGAAAAAACAAGTACAGAAAGTAAAGTACCTGGAGTAGGATTAGGACTTCCTATTGTTAAATCTCTTATAGATATGATGAATGGAACAATTCAAGTAGAAAGTAAGTTAAATAAAGGAACAAAGTTTACTGTAGAACTTTCGTTTTTAACTTCTTTACAAGTTGAAAATGTCAATGAAAGAAATACATCAACACTTGATTTTTCAGGAAAACATATTCTTCTTGTAGAAGATAATGAATTAAATGCGGAAATTGGAATAGAACTTTTAAATACTTTTAAAGTAATTATAGATTTAGCTAAAAATGGAGAAGAATGTATAAAAATATTAGAAAAGATGCCAGAAGGATATTATGATCTTATTTTAATGGATATTCAAATGCCAATTATGGATGGTTATGAAGCAACAAAAATAATTAGAAGTTTTAATAATAAAAATGCTCAAATTCCAATTATTGCGATGACAGCAAATGCTTTTGAAGAAGATAGAAAACATGCTTTACAACTTGGAATGAATGAACATCTTGCTAAACCAGTTGATATAGAAAAATTAAAAGATGTATTTACAAAATATTTTAATCATGAAAAGAGGGAGAAATGATGAAAAAATAAACCATATTTTAAATAAATGTGGATGCATTTTTATAGGTTTTATCCTGGTTTTTTCATTATTTTCAATTCCTGTACGAGCAAATGAAGGAAAAATACGTGTAGGGTGGTAGGAAGATTCTTATCATATTACAGGGAAAAAAGGGAAGCGTAGTGGTTATGGATATGAATATGAACAAGCTGTTGCAGGAACGGGTTTAGGAATGCCGATTGTAAAAAACTCGTTGATGTGATGGGTGTTACGATCGATGTAGAAAGTGAATTAGGAAAGGGAAGTAAGTTTACAGTTGTTTTAAAACATCACCTTGCTGATGAAAAATATTACGCGCAAGTAAATGAAGATTTGTCTTTGTTGAATGCAAATAAAAATATTCGGGGGAAACATATTTTACTTGCAGAGTATAATGATTTGAATGCTGAAATTACGATTACTCTTTTAGAAGATATGGGATTAATAGTTGAGCGTGTTGAAGATGGGATTCAATGTGTGGCTAAAATGGAACAAATGCCTGCTAAAAGCTAT
>ERZ791785.854-NODE-854-length-20148-cov-4.391430_pt1 | contig 20148 bp, 19 predicted proteins | sample MGYA00509947_ERZ791785 | MGnify/ENA primary metagenome ERZ791785 (study PRJEB30046, sample SAMN00791982) | human gut metagenome | study: EMG produced TPA metagenomics assembly of the A metagenome-wide association study of gut microbiota in type 2...
GCCGCCAACACAACGCAAGCCAACGCTCTATGATGCGTACTTACATCAAAAAAGTTTATGCTCAAGTAGCAGCGGGTGAGAAAGCAGCAGCTGAAGCAGCATTCGTTGAAATGCAAAAAGTTGTGGACAGAATGGCATCTAAAGGTTTAATCCACGCTAACAAAGCAGCCAACCACAAATCTAAATTAGCTGCTCAAATCAAAAAATTAGCATAATTATTGCTTAACTAATAAAGAGAAACCGCTCAAATGAGCGGTTTTTTTGTTTTTGTGTATTTTAATTTTTCTTAAAGAGAAAAAACGATCATAAAAACTACCGCACTTTCCTATCTCATTCGTCTCCGACGCTGATGAAACGCTTTACTCATAGATTGCGTTGTTTTGTTACTGGACGTAGGTGTTTTTTCCACAACATGAACATGCTTACGGCTACGGCGATAGTGACTGAGGAAATAATGGAAACTACTAGCAAAAAGGATACCAACGAGGAAAACAATGACGATTTCACCATATAATCGGTAAAAAATCTGATTAATTTTACTTTGGGTCGTTTGTCCGTATTTTGCATCAAAAGTGACACGTAAAAAGCCTTCCAGGCCGTTTGGGGAATAAATAGGTTCCACAATTTGCTGAGAATCCGCTTCCGTTTCTTCTTTATCCAAGCCCAACAAACTGCGTATATCTGACGAGTTGGTGCTTTGTGCTAATAATTCACCGTTACGCGCATACACGGCGGCATCCAGTACAAATTCTTCTTTGGTAAAATTATCCAAATTTTCCACTAATCGTTCCGTTTTTGGGTTATTCACTAACAACATCGAAAATAGATTCGCTTGCTGGCGTGCTAATAAATGAGAAATATTGGCGACCTGATTTACACTGGCCAGTTGTGAGCCGATTTTAAATTGTTGGACGCCAAATAAAATGATCGTCATGATGCCTACACATAACAAAATGATGCCGAAAAACATCATTACCTTAATCATTTTTTCTTTTGTTAAATGCAAGTTATTTTCCCCAAAGTTTAATAAGTAAGCTAGAATACAGTGCTTTTAAAAACCGCCACAATTTACAGGATTTTTATGCAAACACAAAATCTTAACGCCATTATGGCGCATTTTTCTGAACTTCCTGCTCCATTCATTGCTGACAAACCCTATCATGCAGCACAGGCGTTTATTCTCTATTCCGACAACCTAAACCTCACAAAGTTACAGGCTTTTCAGCAAAAGTGCGGTGAAAATTTTTTGTGTTTTTCCGCGTGGAATCTGTTGCATAACACCGTGGTGTTGCTCAAAGGCGACTGGAAGGCAGAATGGATTGGCATTGCCCATGAATTAGCACTGGATATTGCGCCGTTAAACTTTCACGCCAGTTTGAAGCAAGCGGGATTATTGGTGATGGACATGGATTCCACTGCCATCCAAATTGAATGTATCGATGAAATTGCCAAACTTGCCGGCACAGGTGACATAGTTTCCGCCATTACGGAGCGTGCCATGCGTGGCGAGCTCGATTTTAGTCAAAGCCTGCGCCAACGGGTTGCTACCTTAAAAGATGCACCGGAAGGCATTTTGCAAGAGGTCAAACAATATTTACCGCTGATGCCGGGATTGATCGAAACAGTCAAAGAGCTCAAAAATCACGGCTGGAAAGTAGCGATTGCTTCCGGTGGATTTACCTATTTTGCCGAAGTATTACAACAAAAACTCGGCTTAGATTTTATTGCCGCCAACCAATTTGAAATTATTGACGGAAAGCTCACCGGCAACGTGCAAGGCGTCATTGTGGATGCACAATACAAAGCGCAAACCTTACAACAGTTGGCACAACAATTTAACATTGCCACTGAAAACACTGTTGCCATCGGCGACGGCGCCAACGATCTCGCCATGATGCAAGTTGCCGATGTCGGCGTGGCTTATCACGCCAAACCAAAAGTACAACAATTGGCGCAAGTTATCGTCAATTTCACCGATTTAACCGCACTTTTATGTATTTTAAGTGCAAACGACAAAATGAAATAAGGAGAAAACCATGCCATCATTCGACATTGTTTCCGAAATCAGCGGACACGAAATCCGCAACGCTGTAGAAAACGCCAACCGCGAACTCACCAACCGTTGGGATTTCCGCAACGTACAAGCCACGATTGAATTTAACGAAAAAAACGAAAGCATTAAAGTGAGCAGCGAATCGGATTTCCAAGTGGAGCAACTCATCGACATCTTACGTAACGCGTGCATTAAACGTAACATCGAATCCACTTCATTGGACATCCCTGCCGACTATGAACACAGCGGCAAAACGTACAGCAAAGAAATCAAGCTGAAACAAGGCATTGAAACCGACATGGCGAAAAAAATCACCAAGTTGATCAAAGATTCCAAAATCAAAGTCCAAAGCCAAATCCAAGGCGAGCAAGTCCGCGTTACCGGTAAATCCCGCGATGATTTACAAGCCGTGATTCAACTGGTCAAAACAGCCGAACTGGGACAACCATTCCAATTCAATAATTTCCGCGATTAAAAACGCGTTTAAAAACGACCGCACTTTAGATAATTAAAGTGCGGTTTCCTTTTCCCTTCATTGAGAAAAAACCGACTTTCCGCTACAATACGCCACTATTTTTATTCAAATAAACAGACTATGTCAGAAATTAAGTTAATTGTTGGACTTGGCAATCCCGGCGATAAATACGCAGACACCCGCCACAATGCCGGAGAATGGTTAATTGATCGTTTAGCGCGGCGGTTTAATGTCACATTAAATGCGGAAAATAAGTTTTTCGGGAACGTGGGAAAAACGCTGATGAACGGCAAAGAAATCCGTTTTTTGGTGCCGACAACCTTTATGAATTTAAGCGGCAAAGCAGTAGGCGCATTGGCGAATTTTTATCGTATCAAACCCGAAGAAATTTTAGTCCTGCATGATGAGTTAGATTTACCGCCCGGCAGCGTTAAACTGAAATTAGGCGGTGGACATGGCGGTCACAACGGCTTAAAAGACATTGTTGCCGCATTGGGCAATAACAACAATTTCTATCGTCTGCGCATTGGGATCGGTCACCCGGGACACCGTGATTTAGTAGCAGGTTATGTATTAAACAAACCGTCACCCAGTGATCGCGAAGCACTAGAAAAAGCCTTGGATGAAGCGACAAGTTGCGTGGAACTGCTTTTCAAAGACGGCATCGTCAAAGCCACCAATCGGCTGAATAGTTTTAAAATTTAACCGAGAAGTGCGGTCAAAAACATCGTCAATTTCAACCGCACTTTTCTTCACCAATAAGGAAAAATTATGGGATTCAAATGTGGTATCGTGGGCCTACCAAATGTGGGCAAATCCACGCTTTTCAACGCCTTAACCAAAGCCGGCATTGAAGCGGCAAACTATCCGTTTTGCACCATCGAGCCAAATACCGGCGTGGTGCCAATGCCGGATCCGCGTTTAGACGCATTAGCGGAAATCGTTAAACCTGAACGCGTATTACCCACCACCATGGAATTTGTGGATATCGCAGGTTTGGTTGCCGGTGCAAGTAAAGGTGAAGGCCTGGGCAACAAATTCCTCGCCAATATCCGTGAAACGGACGCTATCGGCCATGTCGTACGTTGTTTTGAAAACGATGACATCGTACACGTTGCGGGAAAAATTGATCCATTAAATGATATTGAAACCATCAACACCGAACTGGCGTTAGCCGATTTAGACAGCTGTGAACGTGCGATTCAACGTTTACAAAAACGTGCTAAAGGCGGCGATAAAGACGCGAAATTCGAACTTTCCGTGATGGAAAAAATCTTACCGGTACTTTCTGAAGCGGGCATGATTCGTTCCGTGCCGTTAGACAAAGACGAGTTATTGGCAATCAAAAGCTACAATTTCTTAACCTTAAAACCGACCATGTACATTGCCAACGTGAACGAAGACGGTTTTGAAAATAATCCTTATCTCGACAAAGTCCGTGAATTTGCTGAAAAAGAAGGCTCTGTCGTGGTGCCGGTGTGTGCCGCCATCGAAGCGGAAATCGCTGAACTCGATGATGATGAAAAGCTCGAATTTTTACACGATCTCGGCATTGAAGAACCGGGCTTAAACCGTGTCATTCGTGCAGGCTACGCGCTTTTAAATCTACAAACTTACTTTACCGCCGGCGTAAAAGAAGTCCGCGCATGGACGGTTTCCGTGGGTGCGACCGCACCGAAAGCGGCTGCCGTCATCCATACCGACTTTGAAAAAGGCTTTATCCGCGCTGAAGTCATTGCCTACGAGGATTTCATCCAATTCAAAGGTGAAAACGGCGCCAAAGATGCCGGTAAATGGCGTTTAGAAGGGAAAGATTATATCGTGCAAGACGGCGATGTGATGCACTTCCGTTTCAACGTGTAAAACAGTCTAAAAATGAACCGCACTTTAAGACACTAAAGTGCGGTTTTTTTATCGCTTTTTTAAGGAATTTACATGTCTTCTTCAATTAAATATCGTGCTGAAATAGATGGACTTCGTGCCATTGCGGTCATTTCAGTGATCATCTATCACCTCAATACAAATTGGCTACCGGGTGGTTTTCTTGGCGTAGATATTTTCTTTGTTATTTCCGGCTTTCTCATTACCGGCATCATCATTAATGAGATTCAAGAAAATCGTTTCTCTTTTAAAGACTTCTATACCCGCCGTATAAAGCGAGTTTACCCGGCATTCATTGTGGTAATGGCCCTTGTGTCTTTCGTTGCTTCTGCATTATTTATCTATAATGATTTTAACCAACTCAGAAAGACCATTGAGCTTGCCGCTGTTTTTTCCTCTAACTTTTATTTAGGGTTTAAGCAAGGTTATTTTGACCTTAATGCGACAGAAAACCCTGTTTTACATATTTGGTCATTAGCCGTTGAGGAACAATACTACTTAATTTTCCCTTTGTTTTTATTATTTGTATATAAAAAAGCCGGGAATTTAAAATCTATAGGTTTACACTCATACTCTTTATCCTATTGTTATTAACCTCATTTATTCCTAACAATTTTTATAAAGATGTATTACATCAACCTAACACTTATTATCTTTCTAATTTACGCTTTCCGGAATTGCTTATTGGATCATTATTAGCCATTTATAATATTAATCCACCGGCAAATCATACTTTCAACAAAAAGCTGATTGGGAATTTCAGTTTTTTATTATTACTGGCTTGCCTATATTTTTATCATAACAAGTTAATCTTTATTCCCGGTGTAAATTTAGTTTTACCTTGTTTACTTGCCGCCCTTGTCATTTACACCACAACGCAAGATAGTATTGTCAAAAAACTGCTTTCCACAAAACCAATAGTATTTATTGGGAAAATATCTTATTCACTCTATTTATACCATTGGATATTTATCTCTTTTGCCTACTATATTACGGGCACCAAACAAATAGATAATCAAATTGTATTGTTAGTCACGGCGTTAACCGTACTTTTCTCTATCTTGAGTTATTACCTAGTTGAGCAGCCAATTAGAAAATCAAAATTAAGTTTCAAACAGGCATTCTTATATCTCTATGTGATTCCTTCTATTTTAGTAATTGGATATAACACCTATGAAAGAAAACAGATCAAAAATGAGAAAATACAAATCAATCAAGAAATATCATTAACAGATATAAATTCAACTCTTCCTGCAAAAATCTTAACGATTGGTGATTCTCATGCCGATCATTTAGCCTATTTTTTGAATCATGTTGGTGCACAAGAAGGCTGGAAAGCAGATATTTTGAATATAGGTATCGATTGCCTAGCATTGGTTAATAAAAACGGAGAAATTGCCCCAGAATGCCAATCATACTGGGATAAAATAGCCAAATATGATGTTATTTTTATTTCTGAATTTTATGATCTTCGAATGGAAGGGCAACTGGTTCCACGATTTGAAGCTGAGTCATTTCTAATACCTGATTTTGAAATCCGATTCAGAAAAATGGTGGAAAAACTCGCCGCAGTAAAACCTGTTTATGTTTTTGCCAATAACAGCTCGATTAACCGCTCCCCTATTCGAGGACATCTCCTCGCTAAATATGGGCTAGATAAATACCTCGAACCGATTCGTAGAATGGGCGATATTGATGCAAGTAATCAAATCATTCATGATTTAATTAAAGATATCCCGAATGCACATTGGGTTGATGCACAGCAATATCTTCCTAAAGACAGTGTGATGGCGGAAGGGAAATATCTCTATGGCGATCAAGACCATTTAACGAACTTTGGTGCTTACTATTTAGGGAAAGAATTCACCAAACACCAAAGATTGCTCTCCCCTGAACAAGTTGAAAAATTATATAAATAGTTCGATCTTGTAAGTATTTGTCGAATCTACCCTGTTAACAAAAAGTGCGGTTTTTCTACCGCACTTTTTTATTACTGTTGTTCTTTATTCAGCAACAACCGTTCTGTTTCAAAATTATGATGCAGCGGTTCGATATCGGGCATGGTTTTATTGGCTTTGGCAGAGAGTGCTTTAAAGCGTTCCACTTTGCCTATTAACCCCTGTTGCCCCACTAACGCAGTAACAGCGCTGTTGTAGTGCGAACTGACAGTAGAAAGGCTATTCCCCACTTTCGCCAAACGCTCTGCGAGTAGGCAAATTTGGTTGTAAATCTCACCGGCTTTTTCGCTGATTTCACGCGCTTCCGCATTACCGCGCTCCATCCGCCACAGGTTCGCCACCGTGCGTAAAATCGGCATCAGCGTGGTGTATGACACCATAATGACGTTTTTATCATAACCATAACCGAACAAACTCGGGTCCATTTTTAAGGCTTCAATGTAAGCCGGTTCCACGGCAATAAACATCAACACGAAATTCGGGCTACGTACACCGATAAGGTTGCTGTAATCTTTGCGAGATAAGTCGTCGATGTGATTACGCAATGCCTTAATGTGCTCGCGCAGAAATGCCTGACGTTCGATTTCATCTTCAGCACTGACCGCACTTTCATAGGCGTTAAGCGACATTTTGCTGTCGATAATCAAATGTTTCTCATCCGGTAGGTTAAGAATAAAGTCGGGATAATTGCGCTTGCCCTCTTCGTTTTTGAAATGCGCCTGTGCGGTGTAATGTTCATCTTCCACCAAGCCGGCAGATTGCAACGCCCGCTCCAACTGCATTTCCCCCCAGTTACCAAGGGTTTTCTTTTCCCCTTTCAGAGCGGAAGTCAAATTGTTCGCTTGTTGTGACATACTCAAACCGATTTCCAACACTTTCTTAATTTCCGCTTCCAAGCCCGCGTTGCCTTTGAGGGATTCCGAATGAATTTCATTCACCCGTTTTTGGAAGCTCTCAATTTGCTCACGGAATGGCTTTAACAAGCTGTCCATGGACGCTTGGTTCGTTTGCTGAAAACGCTGGCTTTTTTCTTCCAAAATACGATTGGCGAGGTTTTGAAATTCCGTATTGAGCTGCTGTTTGGTTTGCTCAACACGTTGTTGCTGCTCAACAAAATGCTTTTCTTTTTCCGTTAACGTGGTTTTCAGTTCCGCCAGTTCCTGCGAAAGTGCGGTGTGTTTTTCCGTTAAATTTGTCAGCAATTCTTCTTTGCGGACAATCTGCGCTTGGCTTTGCGCAAGTTGTCCGCGCAAGCTGTCCGCCTGTGCCGATGCCACACCAAAACGTTCTTTCAACGTCGTTATTTGTTCTGCGATGGCGGAATGACGCGCCTGTTCTTCATTCAGTTCCGTTTGCAGATACTGTACTTTTTCATCCCGTTCGTTTAAGCGAATTTGTAGCCCATCCGCCGTGGTTTGCGCTTTCACTACCTCTTGTTCTAATTGATTTTTACGGGCAGTAACGGCATCAAATTTTTCTAATAAACGATTAAAATCCTCAATGTTTTTATTTAAATCCTGTTGTAATTCAACGCTATCCCGTTTCCGGCGTGCGCTGATAAAAAGCAAAATAAGGCAAAGCACACCCAATGCAACGCAAACGCCCAATAACACATTTAAATCAATATCCAATGCAAACATATTCCCTCCTAATATTGGGCGTTAGTATAAAGGAAATCCGCAGCCTTTGCCGACCTTTTGCTTTTTCATTTCGTGGGTGGCAAAAGGCGCAAAACTTGCGGTAGAATGGCGCTTGAAGCGTTTTAATATTTGTCGAGAAAAATCACCGCACTTTTAGGGCATGCCATGAACCAACCTTTATTTCAACATACCAAACACGAGGAACACTGCCCGCAGTGCGGTGCGTTGTTGCAAATAAAACAGGGCAAAAAAGGGCTATTTCTCGGCTGTTCTGCCTATCCGCAATGTGATTATTTAAAGCCGTTACAGGCTTCCAACGAAGTAAAAACCCTTAAAATATTGGAACAAACTTGCCCTCAATGTGGCCATTTATTGGCGTTAAAACAAGGGCATTTCGGCATGTTTATCGGTTGTAGCAATTACCCCAACTGTCATTTTGTGGTGCATGAGGAAGAAGAAGAGGAAACGGAAGAACACGTACCTTGCCCGGAATGTCAAGAAGGGCAGTTAGTGGCGCGGCGTGGACGTGCCGGCAAGCTATTTTACGCCTGCAACCGTTTTCCGCATTGTAAGTTTTCCGTGCCAACTAAACCCTATTTAGTGGATTGCCCGCAATGCCATGGCAATTTAGCCTTATTAAAAAAACAACAGGGCGAACAACGCACTTGGCAATGTGTGAATAAAACCTGCCGCCATATTTTTACGACCGAGTAACCTCATGAATTTACAAGAGATTGTTAACCATTTAAAAAATCAGCAAGTTGTCGCTTACCCCACCGAGGCGGTTTTCGGCTTAGGTTGTAATCCAAACAGCCAAAGTGCGGTGGAAAATTTACTTGTTTTAAAACAGCGCCCGATGTCAAAAGGGCTGATTTTAATTGCGCCGAGCACGGATTTTTTGTTGCCTTTTATGGATGAAAGCCGTTTGATGGAAGAACATTGGCAACGCTTAACCACGCAATATGATCGGCCAACGACATGGGTCGTGCCGGCAAAAACAACGACACCCAAATTTCTTACCGGCGATTTTAACAGCATTGCGGTGCGCATCAGCCAACACCCTGCCGTTAAGCTGTTATGCGAACAGGCGGGCTTTGCTCTCACCTCCACCAGCGCCAACTTAACCGGACAGCCGCCTTGCCGCACAGCACAAGAAGTGACACAGCAATTCGGCACGGATTTTCCGGTGCTGGATATGCCTGTGGGCGGCGCAGTGAATCCGTCCGAAATTCGCGACATTTTCACCAACCAAGTTTTTCGTCAAGGATAAATCATGTTATATGCAGTTTGGGGTAACCCTATCGCTCAAAGCAAATCGCCGCAAATTCACCGCATTTTTGCCGAACAAACCACACAAGACGTGCAATACGATGCCATGTTAGGCGACGAACAGGATTTTGAACGGCAATTATTGGCATTTTTTGCACAGGGTGCGGCGGGATGTAATATCACCTCGCCTTTCAAAGAGCGCGCGTTCAAGCTGGCAGATGCACACAGTGAACGTTGCCTGATAGCGGAAGCCTGCAATACATTGAAAAAATTAGACGATGGCACGCTGTATGCGGACAACACCGATGGCGCAGGATTGGTGACGGATTTGCAACGACTGAATTGGCTTAAGCCGAATCAAACCCTACTCATTTTAGGCGCAGGCGGTGCCACAAAAGGCGTATTGTTACCGCTCTTACATGCACAACAAAACATAGTGATTGCCAACCGCACTTTAGCCAAAGCGCAACTGTTGGCAGAAAAATTTTCGCCTTACGGCAATATTCGTGCCGTAGAACTGAGTCAACTTCCCACGCAATCCTTTGATGTGATTATCAATGCGACCTCCTCAGGTCTGCACGGCGGTACGATACAAATTAACGATGAGATTCTGCGAGCAGCAAAAGCGGTTTATGACATGCAATATGACCGACAAAAAGACACACCGTTTTTGGCGCGCTGTCGTGCGTTAGGTGTGCAAAATCGATGTGATGGTTTCGGGATGCTATTGGCGCAAGCAGCGCATTCATTTTATTTATGGCGAGGCGTAATGCCAAACATTTCGCCGTTATTTGAACAGTTATAAAAAAGCTATTGGCGCGTTTTCGCTTGTAGAATGCCATCCGTGATAATCAAAAGCATAGCAAGCACCAAACAAATAAACAGCGGATAACTTTGCGCATCAATTTCTTCGCCGATTAACAAAGAAACCCCCACCATCAGGCAAGGCTCTACATAACCAAGTAAGCCCAACAAATTCATCGGTAAATGATTACTGGCAAGAATGTAAGAATTAAGTGCCGTACCACTAATCAAGCCAAGTAGCAGCAACAAGACCAAAATATTCGGATTACTTTGTTGTACTTGGGCAATATCTACTTGCCAGGCGAAATAGATACAAAATGGCAAAAGGGTCAACATTTCTAAGAAGAATGCCGCAAGATCGGTCATTTTCCACATTCGACGTACCACAAAGTAAGCGGTATATCCCACGCAAATCACCAACGCTTCCCAAGAAATTTCCCCTTTTAAGGCGATGTTCGAAATTACCCCCACCGCAGCAATCAATACGGCTAAAAACTTAATGCGTGAAATCCGTTCTTTAAAGATCATTCGCGCTGCCGCCACCATCACTAAAGGCAGCAATAAATAACCGAAAGAAACGCTCAACGAGCTACCATTATTAGGTGCCCACAAAAATAGCCACATTTGAAAGCCCATCAACGCACCGGTAAAGAGAAAAGCCAACGCAAAGTGCGGTTGTCTTTGAATGCGTTTTAAATGGGCAATCAACGCCATTTTTTGTTTAAACAAAAACACAGCCGCCGCCACAAAAGGCAAGGTAAATACAATGCGATAACCGAAAATATCTGTACCACTCAAAGGCAGCAACAGCGTAGAAAAATAATACATGTAGCCAAACAGCAGAGAGGCAAATAAAGAAAACGCAACGCCTTTTAGCATAAAAACTCCTTAAATCATGACCGCACTTTACGCTAATAACTGCCAAAATGCACGCACTAGAGGGCGCTCTAAGGCAGGTTTCAATGCACACACACCAAGTTCAAAAGGGGTAATCGATTCCTCTAACTGCAAGGTAGAAATTTGGCTGTTCAGCGGGCTGTTCTTAATCACCACATCAGGCAATAACGCCAAACCACAGCCCAGTGCCACCATGGACACTATGCCCTCATGCCCTGCCACAGTGCCATAGATTTTTGGGTGTTTAATGCCTTTTTGTTTAAACCATTCTTCAATCCGCTGCCGTGCCATGCCGTCTAACGGCAAGATAAAAGGAACCTGTTGCCAATTAATCGGTTCTTTTTGCAATAATTGTGTTGCCGAACATGCCACACGAGGCGCAATCATCGACAACGCAATATCATCGATATAATGAAATGTCACCGCACTTGGCAATACCGGCGGTTTCCCCGCTAACGCCAAATCCACCTGCTGCGTCTGCACTAAATGTACCGCCTGCGCCGGATCGCCTGTAGTCAGTTGAATTTCCACTTTCGGATAATGTGCCCGGAATTTCTCCAAAATCCCTGGCAAATGACTATATGCCGCCGTTACCGAACAATACAGTTTGAGTTCCCCGCTAAGCTCTTCCTCTTGGGTATGCAACTGCTGTTGAAACAGCATCCAAGTCTGCCATTGCTGCTGTGCAAACACCAAAAACACCTCACCATTCGGCGTTAACGACACCTGACGATTATCCCGCCACAAAAGTTGCTGCCCCAATTCTTCTTCGATTTTTTGAATTTGACGGGACAAAGTTGACGGCGACATGTGGTGCAGCGCCGCCGTTTTGGCGAAGTTTTGGGTTTGGGTGAGGGTGATGAAGATTTTGAGATCGTTAAAGTTCATAATATTTGTTTTGCTTAAGTTTGATTTGGGTTTCGTACTCAACGTCGTTGAGTACGAGTTCATTTTCTTTGCTTGCCCAAAGAAAACGAACCAAAAGAAAAGGCACCCCGGATAAGCCGCTTGACCTTATTTCAATGCAATTTTCTTGACGCTAAATTTCGAACTCGCTTCGCTCAAACAAAGCGAAATTTAGCTAAAAATTGCATTTCCATAATGGCGTCTTACACGGGGCCCCATTTTTCTGAGCATCATTCTAAAAATAGGATCGATTTTAAAATCGTTATTTCAAATAAAAACACTTAAAAAATTAACCGCACTTTAACGTTAATAATACTCGGACAAATTGAGGGCCCCATCTGAACCGCCTGAGTGACTTGTAATTTTTAGGAAATTTTCGCCTGTTTGAGCCGCTTGCGGCGAGTTCGAAAATTTCCGTCAAAAAAAATTACAATCAAGCGAAGAACAGCGGTGAAGCTGGGGAGTGCTTTCTTTTTGCCTACTTTTACTTTGCACAAGCAAAGAAAAAGTAGGTCGCCCTAGGGCTAAATCCCTAGCATGACATGTAATTGCAAAAACCGCAACACACAATCCCAATAATATCACTTTACGCAACACCAAAACACTCTATAATCACCCAAACCTAAACAAACACTCCCACACAAAAGGAAAACATCATGGCTAATTATTTCAATACCTTAAACTTACGCCAACAATTAGATCAATTAGGTCGTTGCCGTTTTATGGATCGCAGTGAGTTCGCAACTGAAGCGGATTTCTTGAAAGGCAAGAAAATCGTGATCGTAGGTTGCGGTGCACAAGGGTTAAACCAAGGGTTAAATATGCGTGATTCAGGTCTAGACATCAGCTACGCATTACGTCCGGAAGCCATCTCAGAAAAACGTGCGTCATTCCAACGTGCCAGTGAAAATGGCTTCAAAGTGGGCACTTATGAAGAACTGATTCCAAAAGCCGACCTAGTCATTAACCTCACCCCGGACAAACAACACTCCAAAGTGGTTGCTGATGTGATGCCGTTGATGAAAAAAGGCGCGGCATTGGGCTATTCTCACGGTTTAAACATTGTTGAGGTGGGCGAGCAAATCCGTCCTGACATCACCGTCGTGATGGTGGCACCAAAATGCCCGGGTACAGAAGTACGTGAAGAATACAAACGTGGTTTTGGCGTGCCTACATTAATTGCCGTGCACCCGGAAAATGACCCACAAGGCGAAGGTTTAGAAATTGCTAAAGCTTGGGCGGCGGCAACCGGTGGTCATCGTGCAGGCGTGTTGGAATCCTCTTTCGTGGCGGAAGTCAAATCTGACTTAATGGGTGAACAAACCATCCTTTGTGGTATGTTGCAAGCGGGTTCTCTCATTTGCTACGACAAATTAGTGGCTGACGGCAAAGATCCGGCTTATGCGGGCAAATTAGTGCAATATGGTTGGGAAACCATCACCGAAGCCTTAAAACAAGGCGGTATCACGTTAATGATGGATCGCTTGTCCAACAGCGCAAAATTGCGTGCGTTCGAGTTAGCGGAACAAATCAAAGAAGAATTGGCGTTCTTATTTGCCAAACACATGGACGATATCATCAGCGGCGAATTCTCCCGTGTAATGATGGAAGACTGGGCAAACGGTGATGCCAACCTCTTAAAATGGCGTGAAGAAACCGGCAAAACGGCCTTTGAAAACGCACCGAAATATGAGGGCAAAATCAGTGAGCAAGAATATTTCGACCATGGCGTATTAATGATTGCGATGGTGAAAGCCGGTGTGGAATTGGCATTCGATACCATGGTGGCCAGCGGCATTTACGAAGAGTCCGCTTACTACGAATCCTTACATGAATTGCCGTTAATCGCCAATACGATTGCGCGTAAACGTTTATATGAAATGAATGTGGTGATTTCCGACACCGCAGAATACGGTAACTACTTATTCGCTAACGTTGCCGGCCCGATTATGCAAAAAGCATTGGTGCCAACCTTACGCAAAGGCGACATCGGCGAACCAACACCAACCGTGGAAATCGACAACATCACCTTACGCGATGTGAACGATGAAATCCGTAATCATCCGGTAGAATTAATCGGTCAAGAATTGCGTGGTTACATGAAAGATATGAAACGCGTGTCATTGCAAGGTTAATCAAATATCATTATATTAAGCCGATTTTTTAAATCGGCTTTTTTATATGAAAAATTAAGGAATCAGTATGAAAAACAATAAAAAATTTAACCGCACTTTTCAGTTAAGTTTGGTTGCAACAACATTAAGTTTAGCAAATTTGGGATGGGCAACGGATCTCACTTGTAATACAACAACAGGTTGTAAATATATTCAAGGACCCGGCAATACGTGGAATATCAACGGTACAACGACTCAATTAACTGATGCTGTAAATGTCACCGTTGAAGCCGGAAATTACCAAAACAAAGCAAAAACAGAAACAGGTGCCAGTACTAGCCTAGGCCGACCAAGTCAATCATCTGATGCTTTATTTCATATTTTCGATCTAACAAAACAAGATAATGTCATTACACTAAAATCAGGCGTTAAAGCAACGCTTAAAGAAGATTATACGTCCAGCCAATTAGTTCATGTCAATGGTGCAACAGCAAATTTAGAACAGGGTGTAAAACTCACCGTTGACAAAAACTATTCTCAAATTCACAACATTCCTGATGCTAATGGTCATTTTGATGGCAATGCTGCCATTGAATCCCGTAATGCAAAAATCAATACTCAAGCAGATATTGAACTCAACAATGACGGCTCAAATGCAATTGAATCGCAAGAAACGTCTATCATTAATTCGTCTAACCATAAAATCACCATGAATGGTGAAAACAACGGGGCATACACGCTTTTCGGAAAAGACATTGTAAATATTGAAAACGTCACTATTACTGGAAATAAAGATTTACAATCTGTTTTTGATATTGGAAATGATCGCACTGAAGAACAAATCATCGATGCTAAAAAGTTAAACGCTACAGTAAACGATAAAAGTATCTTCATGAACCTCCATGAGAGCGGCACACAGACGGTTACCTTAAGCGATTCTAAGATTAAAGCCGGTTATGGATTGCTTGCTGTACCGTTTGGGGACGAACATACCGTTACTCTGAACTTACATAACACCGAATTAAATACCACTCGAGCACTTATTTCCATCAATGATCCGAATTTCCCACTTGATGAGGAAGACGAGGAAGAAATTGATGCCAATGCAGCAAGCACGTTCCATTTGCACCTTAGTGCTGATAACAACTCAAAACTGAGTGGCGCAATTATTGAAAACCCACAAAGACCGGCAAAAACTGAAGTAAACGTCACATTAGCCAACAGCCAGTGGCGTTTTAATCAATCAAGTATTCTTCATCATTTGAATACGCAAAATTCAACGGTCAAATTTGAACCGACATCGGAATATAAAACGTTAACGATTAAAGGTGATCTTTCCGGCTCCACCACCTTTGATATCAACACCAATATCGCTGAAAACAAAGCCGATAAAATCATCGTGAAAGGAAAAGCGGAAGGTGATCATAACCTTAATGTGACGGATCACGGCGCGCATGTGGCAAACGGTAAAGTGACCTTAGTTGAAACCAATAGCGGCAATGCAAAATTTCACTTAGCGAATGCTAATGGTTATGTGGCGCTCGGTGCTTATAAATACTTTTTAACCACTGAAGGAAAAAATTGGGTGCTAGCGCACTCACAAAGCGCAGTCACACCACAACCACAACCACAACCACAACCACAACCACAGCCACAGCCACAGCCACAGCCACAGCCACAGCCAAGTATTACACCATCTTTACCGGTGACAGCACAACTACTTGAGCGCGCAAACGCACAAGTGTCTCTTCGCCAAGCGGAATTACTGATGGTCGAAAATGAATTGAACGGCATTCACCAACGTTTAGGTGAAATCAGAACTGGTGAAAAAGGCAATATTTGGGTGAGAAACGTCAATTCACATCAAAAACTCACTGCACTTTCCACGGGCGAAAGTCAAACGTCGGGCTTTAAGCAAAACGTACATAGCTTACAAATTGGTGCGGATGCAGCAGCGACGGATAAGGTGCGTTTAGGCGGATTTGTCGGACACAGCCAAGCCAATATTGACTTCAACAATCATTACGGCAACGGAAAAGTGAAAGGACAAGCCATTGGGGTTTACGGGACTTACATGGCTGACAACGGTGTCTATTTAGATAACATCGCGCAATATAGTCGCTTAACCGCAAACTCAAATCATACGGAAAAACACCGTTACAACGCTTACACGTTAAGCAGTGAAATCGGCAAACAATTCCAACTAGCCGGTGCATGGACCGTGACTCCACAAGCGCAATTGGCTTGGACGCATATTAACGGTAAAGAAAAAGAAGATAGCTTATCTGCCATTTCTTCTCGAATCGGTTTACGCCTTGCCAAAACCTTCGAGTTGAGCCAAGGATGGAAACTTCAACCTTATGCCGAAGCGAATGCGATCACGACACGCCTCCGCCACAGCGACATTAACTACAATGGTAGCCAACTCAATGTAGAAAGTTATCGCGGTCGGTGTATAAGTGCGGTCGGTTTTAACGCCGGTTTTGGCAATCATCGAATGGGGTTAGAAATGAATCGCGCTGATGGCAAACACATCAAGCAGCCATTTGGCGTACAAGCCGTCTATCGCTTCCAATGGTAGTTTAAAATAAATAAAAAATGCGCTTAGTTTTAAGCGCATTTTTCTTTTTATTAATGTTGATTATTTATACTCGACCACCACATCTGCTTCTGTAATGGCATCGCCATAAATAGGCTTTAAGGTTTTTTCGTAGGCTTGTTTTAACACGCCTTGTTTGCCCAATTTTTCAATTTCGGCATTTAACCAATTTAATAATTCAACATCCCCTTTTTTTACTGCCGGCGCAATAAAATCCTGATCACCTAAGTTTTTCACGCCTACCGTAAAGCCCGAATTTTCTTTCGCCCACGCGAACAATAATGTGTTGTCATGAGCAAGCGCATCGCCACGACCGTCACGTAAAGCTTCGAAGGTTTCGGTATTTTGCTCAAATTTCAACAGCTTGATGTCAGGATAATTTTTAGTGAAATAAGCGTCTGCCGTAGTACCTTTATTGATTAATAAGGTTTTACCTTTTAATTGATTTACATCGGTAATCACTGCGCCATCTTTCGAGACCACACCTAATGCCACTTTCATGTAAGGTTTAGCAAAATCAACTACTTCTGCACGCGCTGGGGTGACAGTGAAATTAGCAAGAATAATATCCACTTTATTGGAAGTAAGATATTCCACGCGGTTGGCAGCTTCAACTAACACATATTCCGCTTTATTTTCATCGCCCAATAAATCTTTGGTGATAGCTTTGGCGATTTCCACGTCAAATCCTTGGCTTTTGCCTTGACTGTCCACATAGCCGAATGGCGGTTTGTCGCTAAAGACACCGATACGCACTTTGCCGGCTTGTTTGAGTTGCTCAATCGTTGACGAGGTCGCCGATTCCGTTTTGCCTTCTTTATCGTTGCAGGCAGTTAAGCCCATTGCCAATAATGCGGTGGCGAAAAGTGCGGTCACTTTTTTAAATGTTTTGTTCATAGTTAACTCCTCTTGGTTCGTAATTTAAAATGTTAAGAAAGGTTTTCGCACGGTCGGTTTGCGGGTTGGTGAAGAAATCTGATGGCGAAGTCTGTTCAACGATTTGTCCTTTATCCATAAACACAATACGGTTCGCCACTTGACGGGCAAAGGACATTTCATGGGTCACGATAAGCATCGTCATGCCGTCTTTCGCCAAGCCTAAAATCACATCCAACACTTCACGCACCATTTCTGGGTCAAGTGCGGCAGTGACTTCGTCAAACAGCATAATATCGGGGTTCATACACAAAGAACGCACAATGGCGATGCGTTGTTTCTGTCCACCCGATAACTCGCGCGGATAGGCATTTTTGCGTTCAAACAGCCCGACCCGTTTCAACAACATATCGGCTTGTGCTTCCACTTCGGCACGTTGGCGTTTCTGCACTTTGAGCGGACCAAGCAAAATATTGTCAATGACCGACATATGCGGAAATAATTCGTAACTTTGGAACACCATGCCAATATGTTGACGGGCCTTCACCCAAGGCAAGTCTTTACCCAACGCGCCTTCATTTTGCAAAATTAATTGACCGCTCTTTATCTCCTCTAAGCCGTTAATACAACGTAAGAGCGTACTTTTACCGCAGCCGGATGGGCCTAAAATTACCACCACCTCGCCTTTTTTAACGGATAAACTGATATCGTTTAATGCGAGGGTCTCGCCGTAATATTTCACTAAATTTTTAATTTCTAATAAGGGCATACACACCTTCTATTTTTCCCAATAAGTTTCCAAATAACGCGAAAGTAAGGATAACGGATAGCAAATTGCAAAATATAACAAGAAAATCACGCCATAAATCCACAAAGCGGCAGAGGGCTCGGTGAATAAGGAAGTCTCAATAATCTGTTGTCCCACTTTGATGACCTCCAATACACCGATTAACATGGCAAGAGAGCTGGTTTTCACCATGCGGGTAAATAAGTTGATCGCACTTGGTGTGACACGTTTTAAACTTTGTGGCAATAAAATATAACGAAAAGTCTGTAGCGACGTTAAACCTAACGCGTGGGCGGATTCTACTTGATGTTTTTCAATAGAAGTTAATGCGCCCCGCACCAAATCGCCCATTTCTGCCGTGCCCCAAAAAATAAAGACCAAAATACATACGGCAACGCCATCAATATGCGTATTGAACCATTTCGCCACGCCAAAATAGGTAATAAAAAGTAAGACTAACAAAGGAATAATGCGGACAAATTCCAAATAAAAGCGGCAAAGGGCGCGAATGACCCGGTTCTTGTTTGTCATTAATAAACCGAGAATTACACCAAGAACACAAGCGAAAAAAACAGAAACAAAGGCAATTTTGGCCGTCACCCATAATCCGCCCAGTAATCGCTCAAAGTTGCTCCCTTCAAATAACACATTAAGCCCCATATTTTGCTCTCCGTGTACGGCGTTCCAAATATGCAACAAATAAAGACACCGGCAATAAAATCATTAAATAAAATACGACCAATAAAAATAGAGCTTCATTCGTTTTGTAATCCATGCCAATAATTTCCTTTGCCATAAACATCAGCTCAGCAATGGCAATCGCACTCACCACGGAAGTTTCTTTCATTAAAAATAAGCAATTAGCGCCAATGGCCGGCGTGGCGATAGCAAAGGCTTGAGGGAATAATACGTAACGAAAAGCCTGTACTGGAGTCAATCCTAAACTTAAAGCAGATTCCAACTGTCCACGCGAAATGGCTTCCAAGCCGCCTCGAATAGCTTCCGCCATATAACTGCCGCCTAAAAAGACCAAACTGATGATGGCGCAAGTAAAGCCATCCAGTTTTAACCCGACTTTAGATAAGCCAAAATACAAAAAGAAAATCTGAATTAATAAAGGTGTATTGCGGGAAAGTTCGATATAAAACTTCACCACGGGATTGAGAATCCTAATTTTGTAAGTTGTAACTACTGCACAGAAGAAACCGACTAAAAGTGATAGCACAATTGCCCAGAAAGAAAGTTCTAAAGTAATAAATGTTGCATCAACAAATCTAGGGGTGACATTCCAAATATACTGCCAGTTCATGACCATTCCCAAATACGTAAGCGTTTACGTATTATAAAAATAAGATAATTTCAGAGGGAAAGATCGAATTTGTATATCTTATAACCTAAAGAAATTTACCCTTCTTTTTTTATAGTATGAATCATGGCTCACAGTGCAGTCGGTTTTTTCCATATTTTTCGGCTTTTATATATATGCAATAACGAGATTGCGACATTAGAATAAGTTGACAGCCTACGCTTTGAAGATTAAAATCTGCGGTCTGTTCTTGTATGGACAGATTTGTAAAACAACATTCTTTAATGAATTTTTATTAAACTGGAGTTTTTTAATGGCAACAATCAACCAGCTAGTACGCAACCCGCGTGTGAAAAAGGTTGTAAAAAGTGGCGTTCCTGCATTAGAGGCTTGCCCGCAGAAACGTGGTGTATGCACCCGTGTGTACACAACTACACCTAAAAAACCGAACTCAGCATTACGTAAAGTATGCCGTATTCGTTTAACCAATGGTTTCGAAGTAACCTCATACATCGGCGGTGAAGGTCACAACCTTCAAGAGCACAGTGTTGTGCTTATCCGTGGCGGTCGTGTTAAAGACTTA
>ERZ791785.882-NODE-882-length-19566-cov-2.976526_pt1 | contig 19566 bp, 19 predicted proteins | sample MGYA00509947_ERZ791785 | MGnify/ENA primary metagenome ERZ791785 (study PRJEB30046, sample SAMN00791982) | human gut metagenome | study: EMG produced TPA metagenomics assembly of the A metagenome-wide association study of gut microbiota in type 2...
CTTTCGGACTGCGGGAAAGATCTACTATTTTGATCCGGCAGGCCGTCAGATAAAGATCGGAGATCATGTGATCGTTGAAACTGCCAGAGGCATTGAATACGGTTATGTAGTTTTAGGAAACAGGGAAGTAGATGAGACAAAGGTAATACCGCCTTTAAAGCCGGTGATCCGTATGGCAACAGATGAGGACCGCGCCATTGAGGCAAAAAATAAAGAGAAAGAAAAAGAAGCATTTAAGATCTGCCAGGAAAAGATCAAAAAACACAACCTGGAAATGAAACTGATCGATGCGGAATATACATTCGATAATAATAAGGTGCTGTTTTATTTTACGGCAGATGGAAGAATTGACTTCAGAGAGCTGGTAAAGGATCTTGCAAGTATATTTAAGACCCGCATCGAGCTGCGCCAGGTAGGTGTGAGAGATGAGACTAAGATCATGGGAGGAATCGGTATCTGCGGAAGACCGCTGTGCTGTCATTCTTATCTGTCTGAGTTTATCCCGGTTTCTATTAAAATGGCAAAGGAGCAGAACCTGTCTTTAAATCCGACTAAAATATCCGGTGTATGCGGAAGACTGATGTGCTGCCTGAAAAATGAAGAAGAGACCTATGAGGTATTAAACAGCAGGCTGCCGGGACTTGGTGATGCAGTTACAACTTCAGACGGCCTTAAAGGAGAAGTACACAGTGTCAATGTTCTGCGCCAGACTGTAAAAGTGATCGTGATCGTGGATAAGGATGAAAAAGAGATCCGTGAGTACAAGGTGGATCAGTTAAAATTCAAGCCCAGAAGGAAGAAGGGCAAAGGCGGCGAAAAACAGGAAGAAGCTGCAGAGTTAAAGAAACTGGAAGCACTGGAAAAACGGGAAGGAAAGTCAAAGCTGAATGATAAATAGTGAAATGGAACACAGCTGGAGACAGGAAGGAAATATCCTTTTAAGAGATGATGAACGGATCGATGATCTTCAGAGAAATCATTATGGTATTATCCAGAGAAAAGGTACTTTTTGTTTTGGTATGGATGCAGTTCTGTTGTCCGGTTTTGCAGTGGTAAAGCCGGGAGAGAGAGCATTGGATCTGGGAACAGGTACTGGTATTATCCCTATTCTTTTAGAGGCAAAAACAAAAGGAAAGCATTTTACCGGTCTTGAGATCCAGGAAGAGTCTGCAGATATGGCCAGGAGAAGTGTGAAATACAATCATCTGGAAGAAAAGGTGGAGATCGTAACAGGAGATATCAAGGAGGCCGGAAGCAGGTTTGCACTGGCTTCTTTTGATGTAGTCACCAGCAATCCGCCTTATATGAATGATGCCCATGGGATCAAAAATCCGGGAGATGCCAAGGCTATTGCCCGCCATGAGGTGCTTTGCACCTTAGATGATGTGGTAAGGGAAGGCACAAGGGTGCTAAAACCAGGGGGACGATTTTACATGGTCCACAGGCCGAGAAGACTGATCGAAATATTACAGACCATGAAGCAGTATGGTCTGGAGCCCAAACGGATGAAATTTGTACATCCCTATAAGGACCGGGAAGCTAATATGGTACTCATTGAAGCAGTAAGAGGCGGAAAAGCTTTGATGAAGGTGGAGGCGCCGGTTATTGTGTTTGATGAGAATGGGGAGTATTCACAGGAGATACGGACTACGTATGGGTATTAAAGCGTTTCGGATGCCGGACGTTGATGCGTTGGCGCCAGAAGTGGGCGTTCCGCGTCTGGGACAAATGTGCTTAAGCGGAGGAAAAGTACATGACAGGAAAATTATATTTGTGTGCAACACCCATCGGTAATCTGGAAGATATTACCTACCGGGTGTTAAAAACATTAAAAGAGGCAGATCTGATCGCAGCAGAGGATACAAGACATAGTATCAAGCTGTTAAATCATTTTGACATAAAAACGCCTATGACCAGTTATCATGAGTATAACAAGGTGGAAAAGGCAAAATATCTGGTAGAGAAAATGGCAGAGGGAACCAACATTGCCCTGATCACCGATGCGGGAACTCCAGGAATCTCTGATCCGGGAGAAGAACTGGTAAGACAGTGCTATGAAGCAGGTATTCCGGTGACTTCCCTTCCAGGTCCGGCTGCCTGCATCACAGCCCTTACCATGTCCGGGCTTCCTACCAGAAGGTTCTGCTTTGAGGCATTTCTGCCTGCAGAAAAAAGTGATAAAAAAGAGCGCCAGAGGATTTTGGAAGAGCTGAAAAAAGAGACCAGGACCATGATCGTCTATGAAGCCCCTCATCATCTGGTGGCAACATTAGAAGATCTGTATGGGGCATTGGGAAACCGGAAGATCACTATCTGCAGGGAACTTACCAAAAAGTTTGAAAGTGCCTTCCAGACTACCTTTGAAGAAGCACTGGCCCACTACGAAACCGAAGAACCAAAAGGCGAGTGTGTCATCGTCATTGCCGGAAAGCCGGTAGAAGAGATCCGTGAAGAAGAGATACGCGCCTGGGAAGAGATGCCTATTGAAGAGCATATGGAGCATTATCTGTCACAGGGAATGGACAAAAAAGAAGCAATGAAAGCAGTTGCAAAGGACAGAGGCATATCCAAGAGGGATGTGTATCAGCAGCTGCTGTAAGGATATTAAGTTTTAGAAAAAAGATAGCTGTCATGCAGAGTATATTGTGTGGCAGTTATTTTTTTTTGATTTACCAATAAAACAATGAAATGTGTGATTCTACAAAATATTCCCTCATTTTTTGTGCATTTCAAATTGATATTCCCTCATTTTTTGTGTAAATAAAAAATAAATGAGCGAAGCTTTATACGAAATCTTCTTAAAAGATTTATGCGTGATTTTTGCCCGGAAGAGGTCTGATTTATAGGAGAACAGGTAAATAAAAGGCTGCCGCACAGCAGACGATTTGCTGAGGCGGCAGCCTTTTATAAATGGTATAAGTTGCTTTATTCTGTTATTTTCAGTCCGGCCAGCTTTGCCAGGGCCAGAATGGATGCTTTGGAAACTTTCTTTCCCTCGTATTCAATCAGATCTTCTGTTCCACCGGTGAAGATATCTGCGTTTTCTGCCTTTTTCAGGATGATGCAGTCATCTTCGACTGTGATCTCAAGGGCGTCTTTTACGTCCAGATCCAGGCTTCGTCTAAGCTCGATGGGAAGAGTGATCCGCCCAAGCTCGTCCAGTTTTCTTATAACCCCTGTTGTTTTCATATAAAATACCTCCTGTTGTTTTAATGTACTCTTAGAATCTGATCTTCTCACAAGATCAAGTACAAAAAGATCCCAGGACAAAAAGATCCCAAGGTACATTCCCCATACATTCCCTAACTTAAGAGACTATAATTAGAAAGTAACAAATTTTGGAAATTAAGTCAATTATCCACTGCAAAAATATTTCTTGACAAAAGTTATCTATTCCTGTAGTATTACTTTGAAGTTCAAAGTATTTCTGCGGAAGGGTAAGAAAAATGACTACAAAAATTATAGGAACCGGTTCTTATGTACCGGCGCAGATCGTAACCAATGATGACCTGTCAAAGATCGTTGAAACCAATGACCAGTGGATCCGCAGCCGCACGGGGATCGGAGAGAGAAGGATCGCAACAGACGACAGTACATCAGATATGGCGGCAAAAGCAGCTAAGAAAGCTATTGAGCAGGCGGGAATAGATCCTGCGCAGATCGATCTGATCATTCTGGGTACTTCATCACCGGATTATTGCTTTCCAAATGGAGCCTGTGAGATCCAGGCAAAGGTGGGTGCAGTTAATGCAGCCTGCTTTGATATCAGTTCTGCATGTACCGGTTTCGTATTTGCTTTAAGCACTGCACATGCCTATATTTCTTCCGGTCTTTATAAGACAGCTCTTGTGGTCGGTGCTGATCTGTTAAGCAAGTTAGTAGACTGGACAGACAGAAGCACCTGTGTCCTCTTTGGAGACGGAGCAGGAGCAGCAGTAGTAACAGCAGCTGAAAGTGGTATCATCGGTCTGAACATGCATTCTAATGGAGCTAAAGGCGGGGTACTTACCTGTGGCAGCCGTTCTACCGGAAACTTCTTATTAGGAAAGAAACCGGAGCTTGGCTATATGACTATGGATGGACAGGAAGTGTTTAAATTTGCTGTTAAGCAGGTTCCAGAATGTATCAAAGAGGTTCTGGAAGAAACTGGAAATACAGCAGATGATATAGACCTGTTTGTGATCCATCAGGCAAATTACCGCATTATTGAGTCTATTGCAAAACGCCTGAAGGTGGATCTGGAAAAGTTTCCAGTAAACATGGAACATTATGGAAATACCTCCGGCGCATCTGTACCGATCTTACTGGATGAATTAAACAGGGCCGGAAAGCTGAAGCAGGGAGATAAGCTGGTTTTAGCCGGATTTGGTGCTGGTCTTACCTGGGGTGCCATGCTGTTAGAGTGGTAACACAGTAATATATACAGTAATATACACGCAGCGGCTTTGCCGCAGCGGATAAGATAAACTATAAATTTTAATCAGAAAAAGGAGAACAATATTATGTTAGAGAAGATGAAAGAAATTATTGCAGATCAGTTAAGCGTAGATGCAGACAGCATCACAGAGGCTTCCTCTTTTAAGGAAGATTTAGGAGCAGACTCCTTAGATCTGTTTGAACTGGTTATGGCTTTAGAGGATGAGTATTCCGTAGAAATCCCTGCAGAAGATTTAGAGAATCTGGCTACTGTAGGCGATGTTATGAATTATTTAAAGAACAAGGGCGTTGAGGCTTAAGTTTAAGTAAACGCAAAGAACGTTAATAGCAACAGGGGGACGGCGTGCTTACTATAGGAAGCACGCTGTTTCTACAAGACTGCGGGAAAATCCCGGAATTTTGGAGGAAAGAATGAAGACAAGAATCACAGAAATGTTAGGAATCGAATATCCCATCATTCAGGGAGGAATGGCATGGGTGGCGGAACATCACCTTGCTGCAGCTGTATCTGAGGCAGGCGGTCTGGGACTGATCGGCGGAGCAAACGCTCCTGGAGAAGTAGTCCGTGAAGAGATCCGCAAAGCAAGAGAGCTGACAGATAAGCCTTTTGGTGTAAATGTTATGCTGTTAAGCCCACACGCTGATGATGTAGCCAAGGTAGTTGTAGAAGAAGGCATCAAGGTAGTTACTACCGGTGCCGGAAACCCTGAAAAATATATGGATATGTGGAAGGCTGCAGGCGTTAAGGTCATCCCGGTTGTTGCATCAGTTGCTCTGGCACGCCGTATGGAAAAATATGGTGCTGATGCTGTTGTTGCAGAAGGAATGGAATCCGGCGGACATATCGGCGAAGAAACTACCATGACTTTAGTACCCCAGGTTGTAGATGCTGTATCTATCCCGGTTATCGCAGCAGGTGGTATTGGTGACGGAAGAGGCATTGCAGCTGCATTTATGTTAGGTGCAGAGGCAGTACAGATCGGTACCCGCTTCGTTGTTTCCAAAGAGTCTATTGTACATGAAAATTACAAAGAACGTATTATCAAGGCAAAGGATATCGACTCCACTGTTACAGGAAGAACCCATGGACATCCGGTACGCTGTCTGAGAAACCAGATGACCAGGGAATACATCAAATTAGAACAGGAAGGAAAGTCCTTTGAGGAGCTGGAATACCTGACCTTAGGAACTCTTCGTAAGGCAGTTCAGGAAGGCGATGTAAAAAATGGAACCGTTATGGCTGGTCAGATCGCAGGTCTTATTTCCAAAGAGCAGACCTGTAAGGAAATGATCGAAGAGATGATGGGTCAGGCAGAGAAACTTTTAGGTCGTTGTTAGGTACTTTTGGAACCGCTTTAAAACAGGGAGTAATGAATATGAGTAAGATCGCATTTATCTTCCCAGGTCAGGGCGCACAGACCTGCGGTATGGGAAAAGATTTTTATGAGCACACAGAAACAGGCCGTAAGGTATTTGACAAGGCCACAGAGCTTTTAGGATTTTCTGTTCCAGAGCTTTGCTTTGAGCCAAATGACAGACTGGACATTACAGAATACACACAGGCAGCCATGGTCACTGCCGGCATTGCCATGATGAAGGTTTTAGAAGAAAATGGCATAAAACCGGATGTAGCAGCTGGTTTAAGCCTTGGTGAGTATTGTGCACTGGCAGCAGCAGGCGTTATGAGTGAAGAAGACGCGATCACTACTGTCCGCCAGAGAGGCATTTTCATGCAGGAGGAGGTTCCGGCCGGAGAAGGCGCTATGGCGGCTATTCTGGCTTTGGATGCAACAGTGATCGAAGAAGTGACTGCGGATATGGACGGTGTGTGGATCGCAAATTATAACTGTCCGGGACAGATTGTTATTTCCGGCAGGAAAGCAGTTGTAGAAGAGGCTTGCGAAAAGTTAAAAGCAGCAGGCGCAAAACGTGCCATTATGTTAAATGTAAGCGGCCCGTTCCACTCCGGAATGTTAGTTGGTGCTGGGGAGAAGCTGGGAAAGGTTCTTGAAAATGTAGAGATCCACAAGCCGGTCATCCCATATGCAGCTAATGTGACTGCCCAGTATGTAACAGAAGCACAGCCTGTAAAAGACCTTTTAGTAAAACAGGTTTCTTCTTCCGTAAAATGGCAGCAGTGTGTGGAAACTATGCTGGCAGACGGCGTAGATACTTTCATTGAGATCGGCCCGGGAAAGACACTGGCTGGCTTTATGAAAAAGATCGACAGAAGCGTAAAAACATTAAATGTTGAGAAGTTAGAAGATATAGAAAAGGTAGTAGAAGCTTTAAAAGAGGCATAAAGGAGAATAAACATGCTGGAAGGAAAGATTGCACTGGTTACTGGCGCAAGCCGCGGAATTGGACGTCAGATCGCTAAAACATTAGCGGCAAAAGGCGCATTTGTGATCGTGAATTATAATGGTTCTGCTGCAAAGGCAGAAGAGGTAGTAAAAGAAATCCAGGCAGCCGGAGGAAACGGACAGGCAGTTCAGTGCAATGTTTCCGATTTTGAAAGCTGCAAGGAAATGTTAGATGCAGTGGTAAAAGAGCATGGACATCTGGACATCCTGGTAAACAACGCAGGTATCACAAGAGACAACCTGTTAATGAAGATGTCTGAGGAAGACTTTGATGCAGTGATCCAGACCAACTTAAAGGGCGTATTCAACTGTACCCGCCACATTGCAAGACAGATGTTAAAACAGAAGAGCGGACGTATCATCAATATCTCCTCTGTATCCGGTGTTTTAGGAAATGCCGGACAGGCAAATTATTGTGCAGCAAAAGCTGGTGTCATCGGTTTGACCAAGAGTGCGGCAAAAGAGCTGGCAAGCCGTGGAATTACTGTAAATGCAGTTGCACCTGGCTTTATTAAAACAGAGATGACAGAAGTGTTAAAGGATGAGATCAAAAATTCCATTTTAGAGCATATCCCCATGAAAGCATTTGGCGAGACAGAGGATATTGCAAATGCAGTTGCATTTTTAGCATCTGAGGAAGCACGTTATATTACCGGTCAGGTTATTTCAGTAGATGGCGGAATGGCCATGTAACGAAAAAGGGATAGGGCGGGCAGGTCAAGGTAAAAACGGGTGTTGAGCTTGCTCATAAGACCGTTTTTAGATTGAGATGCCCATCGGATGCCAATCCGATGCTTCTTGACGGACGTCAGTTCGTCAAGAAGATAACGCCCGAACGGCTGCGTTATATAAGATAACGCCCGTCTTACACTGGCAAGGCAAGAATAGAACAGGAGTTAAAAATATGAATACAAGAGTAGTAGTAACAGGTATGGGCGCTATTACCCCAATTGGAAATAGTGTAGAGGCTTTTTGGACTGCGGTTAAGTCAAACACAGTAGGTATTGCACCGATCACTCATTTTGATACAGCTGATTTTAAGTGCAAGCTGGCAGCAGAAGTAAAAGATTTTGATCCAAAACAGTATATGGATCCGAAAACTGCACGCCGTATGGAAACATTCTGCCAGTTTGCAGTAGCAGCAGCAAAGGAAGCTCTGGAAACATCAGGAATTGACATGGAAAAAGAAGATCCTTTCCGTGTTGGCGTAAGCGTAGGCTCCGGTATTGGTTCCTTACAGGCTTTAGAGCGCAACGAAAAAAGACTGTTAGAAAAAGGACCGGGAAGAGTAGAGCCATTATTAGTACCATTAATGATCAGCAACATGGCAGCAGGAAATGTTTCCATCCAGTTTGGTCTTAAGGGAAAATGCATTAACGTAGTAACTGCATGTGCAACCGGTACACATTCCATCGGTGAAGCATTCCGTTCTATCCAGCACGGTGAGGCAGATGTAATGGTAGCAGGCGGTACAGAAGCAAGTATTACACCAATTGGTGTAGCAGGCTTCACCTCCTTAACAGCATTAAACACCACCGATGATGTAAAGAAAGCATCCATCCCATTTGATCAGGACAGAAATGGTTTCGTTATGGGCGAAGGCGCAGGAATCGTAGTATTAGAGTCCTTAGAGCATGCCCAGGCAAGAGGAGCTAAGATCCTGGCAGAAGTAGTTGGATACGGCGCAACCTGTGATGCATACCACATCACTTCTCCTGCTGAAGACGGAAGCGGTGCTGCAAAGGCAATGGAATTTGCCATGAAGGATGCAGGCATCACCCCGGAACAGCTTGATTATGTGAATGCCCATGGAACCAGCACCCATCACAATGACTTATTCGAGACAAAGGCGATCAAACTGGCTTTAGGTGATCATGCAGATAAAGTAAAGATCAACTCTACCAAGTCCATGATCGGCCACTTATTAGGCGCAGCAGGTGGCGTAGAGTTCATTACCTGTGTAAAGAGCATTGAAGATGGTTATGTACATCCAACAGTAGGTCTGGAAACACCAGGTGAAGGCTGTGACTTAGATTACACCATGCATGAAGGCGTATCCATGGATGTCAATTATGCCATCAGCAACTCTTTAGGCTTTGGTGGACATAATGCCAGCCTGATCGTGAAGAAATTCACAGCATAAGGAAGGAGAACGTGGACAATGAATATAGATGAAATCCTGACACTGGTTCAGGCTGTATCGGATTCAAAGCTGACCAGCTTTAAACTGGATCAGGGCGATATGCACATTTCCCTGAAGAAAGAGAAAGAAGAAGCAAAGATCATCACAGTTAGTGCACCTGGCGCTGTCGCAGCTGTTCCGGCTTCAACCGCTGCACCTGTACTGACTGCAGCTTCCACAAGTGTAAGCACAGAAATACCTGCTGCAGCACCAGAAGCAGCAGAACACCATGATATTGCTTCTGATAAAGTCATCACATCTCCATTGGTAGGAACCTTCTACAGCTCTTCCTCACCAGATGCAGAAAGCTTTGTAAAAGAAGGAGATACTGTGAAAAAAGGCCAGGTACTTGGCATTATCGAAGCAATGAAGCTGATGAACGAGATCGAAAGCGAATATGACGGCGTTATTGAAGCAATCCTTGTAAATAATGAGGAAGTAGTAGAGTACGGACAGCCATTATTCCGTATTAAATGATAGATGTCCTCCTGGAACCTTTCCAAATAAAAAAGGTTCCGGGAGAACATTGTATCACAGGAGGACAAAAATCATGTTAATGGGTATTAAAGAAATCCAGGAGATCATTCCGCACAGACATCCATTTCTCCTGGTAGATTGTATTGAAGAATTAGAGCCGGGCGTAAAGGCTGTTGGATATAAATCTGTAACTTATGATGAGCCATATTTCAGAGGCCATTTTCCACAGGAACCGGTTATGCCAGGTGTCCTGATCGTGGAAGCACTGGCCCAGACCGGCGCAGTAGCTATTCTTTCCCAGGAAAATTTCAAGGGAAAGACCGCTTATTTTGGCGGATTAAACAACGTAAAATTCAAACACAAAGTAGTTCCAGGTGACCGTTTAAGACTGGAATGTGAGATCATTAAACAGAAGGGACCGGTTGGCGTAGGAAAAGCAACTGCTACTGTAGATGGCAAGATTGCAGTTGTTGGCGAACTGACCTTTATGATCGGATAAGACTGGTCTATAGGAGATTAAGTATGTTTAACAAGATATTGATCGCAAACAGAGGTGAGATCGCAGTCCGTATTATCAGAGCCTGCCGTGAAATGGGTATCCGCACAGTTGCAGTTTACTCAGAGGCAGATAAGGACAGTCTTCACACGCTTCTGGCAGATGAAGCTATTTGTATCGGCCCGGCTCCTTCCAGTCAGAGCTATCTGAATATGGAGCGTATTCTCTCTGCAACTGTTGCAATGAAGGCAGATGCCATTCATCCGGGCTTTGGCTTTTTATCAGAAAATGCCCGTTTTGCAAAGCTTTGCCAGCAGTGTAACATTACCTTTATCGGACCATCTGCTGAGATCATCAACCGCATGGGAAATAAGTCAGAAGCAAGAAATACCATGATACAGGCTGGAGTTCCTGTTGTTCCGGGAGGCAAAGAGCCTGTATACACAGCAGAGGCCGGTCTTGCCATGGCAAAGGAGATCGGTTTTCCGGTTATGATAAAGGCTTCCTCCGGTGGCGGTGGAAAGGGAATGCGTATTTCCAGAAGCGAAGAGGATTTTACAGAGCATTTTAATGCAGCCCAGTTAGAGTCTGTAAAGGGTTTTTCCGATGATACTATGTATATTGAAAAATATATTGAAAAACCCCGCCATGTGGAATTTCAGATCATGGGTGACAAATTTGGCAATGTTGTTCATCTGGGAGAACGTGACTGCTCCATCCAGCGCCGTCATCAGAAGGTAATGGAAGAGTCTCCATGTGAGGTCATTTCCCCAAAGCTTCGTAAAAAAATGGGTGAAGTTGCAGTAAAGGCAGCGAAAGCCGTTAATTACGAGAACGCAGGAACCATCGAGTTTTTATTAGATAAAGATAAAAACTTTTATTTTATGGAAATGAACACCCGTATCCAGGTAGAGCATCCGGTAACAGAAATGGTTTCCGGCATTGACCTGATCAAAGAGCAGATCCGTGTGGCTGCAGGAGAGCCGTTAAGTGTGTCACAGGAAGATATCCAGATCAAGGGTCATGCCATTGAATGCCGTATTAATGCGGAAAACCCGAAGAAGCGCTTTATGCCATGTCCGGGCTGTATTACCAATGTGCATATCCCAGGTGGAAATGGCGTCCGTGTGGATACACATATTTACAATGGTTATAAAGTACCGGCCAACTATGATTCCATGCTCATGAAGCTGATTGTTTATGATAAAGACCGTGCATCTGCTATTGCGAAAATGCGCAGTGCGTTAGGCGAAGTTATCATAGAAGGCATTGAAACAAATATTGATTTTCAGTATGAGATCCTGGAAAATGAAGCTTTTCAGAAGGGTGATACAGACACAGGATTTATTGAAAAGTATTTTCCGGACTACGTAAAATAAATTTTAGAATTTAATCTGGAAATTTCCTCCACGACTAGTACAGTTATTTATGATCCTGAATAGGGATAATGCAGAAAGGAAGTTGTCGTATGCTGCGCAACATGTTCAGAAAAACGTATACAAAAATAGATACCAAATACAGACCGGTAAGCCAGGAAGGGGAAGAACCATCTATCCCGGAAGGTTTATGGCGCAAATGCAATAAATGCGGACAGCCGATCTATGTGGAAGACGTAAAGAACAATTATTATGTATGCCCCAAATGCGGCGGCTACTTCCGTGTTCATGCTTACCGCAGGATCGAAATGCTTACGGATGTGGGAACCTTTGAGGAATGGAATAAAGAAATGCCATTTTCCAATCCTTTAGACTTTCCTAACTATGAGAAGAAGGTAGAAGCAGCCAGAGAAAAATCCGGCCTGAATGAAGCTATTGTCATTGGAAAGGCAAAGATCGATGGAAATCCTGCTGTTGTAGGTGTGTGCGATGCCCGCTTTATTATGAGCAGTATGGGGCATGTAGTGGGAGAGAAGATCACAGAGGCAGTAGAACGTGCTACAAAGGAAAAGCTTCCGGTGATCCTGTTTGCCTGCTCCGGCGGTGCCAGAATGCAGGAAGGAATTGTTTCCCTGATGCAGATGGCAAAAACTTCCGCAGCCTTAAAACGCCACCATGAAGCAGGACAGCTGTTTATCAGCGTCCTTACTGATCCGACTACCGGAGGCGTGACCGCAAGCTTTGCAATGTTAGGCGATATCATCATTGCAGAACCAGGTGCACTGATCGGTTTTGCCGGTCCAAGAGTTATTGAGCAGACCATTGGGCAGAAGCTGCCGGAAGGTTTCCAGAGAGCTGAATTCCTGTTAGAGCATGGTTTTGTAGACATGATCCTTCCAAGAAAGGATCAAAAGCATGTGATCGGACAGATCCTTTACATGCACAGAAAACATGATATGGCTGTGGAAAAAGATGCTGTAAAAGCAGATACTGCTGTTAATGTATCAGAAGCCCGTCAGAAAAAGGAAAACACAGAAAAGAGTGCCTGGGATACAGTTCTCCTTTCCAGAAAAGCAGACAGACCAACGGCTTTAGATTATATCAACGCTGTTTTTGATGAATTTATAGAATTTCATGGTGACCGCTGCTTTAAAGACGATGGTGCTATTGTAGGCGGTATTGCCATGTTCCATGGCATGCCGGTTACAGTTATCGGACAGCAGAAGGGAAAGAACACCAAGGATAATATCCGCCGTAATTTTGGCATGCCATCCCCTGATGGTTATCGCAAGGCCCTGCGTTTAATGAAGCAGGCAGAAACCTTTGGACGCCCCATTATCTGTTTTGTAGACACACCAGGAGCTTTCTGCGGACTGGAGGCAGAGGAAAGAGGTCAGGGCGAAGCCATTGCAAAGAACCTGTTTGAAATGTCTTCCTTAAAGGTTCCGGTGCTTTCCATTGTCATCGGTGAAGGAGGAAGCGGCGGTGCTTTAGCTATGGCAGTAGCAAATGAAGTGTGGATGATGGAAAATGCCATTTATTCCATTTTATCACCGGAAGGTTTTGCGTCTATTCTTTATAAAGACAGCAAAAAAGCCCCGGAGGCAGCCAGAGTGATGAAGGTAACAGCAGCTGACTTAAAGGAACTGGGGCTGATCGAGAGGATCATTCCAGAGGAAGAACCGGCAAATACAGATACTTTGTACCGTATTGCAGGCTATATGGATCGGTCTATAATCGGATTTTTTGAAAAGTATTTGAAACTGTCCGGAGAAGAGCTGGCAGAACACAGATACGAAAGATTTAGGAGAATGTGAGAAATGAGTGGGATCAAAGCATTAACAATAGGAGATCTGGTCCTTAAAAGACCGGTGATCCAGGGCGGTATGGGTGTAGGCATCAGCCTTCATAGGCTGGCAGGAGCTGTAGCAGCCTGTGGCGGCATGGGACTTATCTCCACAGCACAGATCGGATTCAGGGAACCTGATTTTAAGACCAATTTTGTAGAAGCTAATCTGCGTGCTATCAGACGGGAAATGCAAAAAGCCCGGGAGATCGCACCAAATGGTGCTATTGGATTTAACATTATGGTAGCTACCAGGCATTATGACCTGTGGGTCAAGGAAGCCATTAAATGCGGTGCAGATGCCATTGTATCCGGCGCAGGTCTTCCTGTGCGCCTTCCAGAGTATGCACAGGCTGCATATGAGGAAATGAAAGCAGGGATCGCAGATGCAAAGGAAACCTGCGGAGAGATCTGCAAACAGGCAGTAAAGAAAGTAAAGCTGGCTCCTATTGTGTCTTCTGCCAAATCTGCACAGGTCATATGCAGACTTTGGGATAGAAAGTATAAGCAGGTTCCGGACTTTGTGGTAGTGGAAGGACCGTTAGCTGGTGGTCATCTGGGATTTTCCAGGGAAGAGCTGACAGAGTACGGTGCAGATACAAAAGATGTGCCAAATACCTACAACCAGAAAGCTTATGATAAAGAAGTCCGCTCCATTTTGGAAGTAATAAAGACTTACGAAGAAAAGTACCAGAAGCATATCCCGGTAGTAACTGCCGGGGGCATTTATACCCATGAAGATGTAATGCATCAGTTTGAACTTGGGGCAGAAGGAGTGCAGGTAGGCACCCGTTTCGTTACTACCGAAGAATGTGATGCTCCAGATGCTTACAAGCAGGCCTATATAAACGCAAAAAAAGAAGATATCATCATTACCCAGAGCCCGGTAGGAATGCCGGGACGGGCTATTTTAAATCCATTTTTGCAGCAGATCAAAGAGGGAGTCCGCCCGGCTATCAAAAGCTGCTTCCAGTGTCTGGAACACTGCGATATCAGGACTATTCCTTACTGCATTACACAGGCATTGGTAAATGCAGCGGAAGGGGATGAAAATAATGCCCTTCTTTTCTGTGGCAGCAATGCTTACAGGGCAGAAAAAATCGAAAAAGTAGATGATGTGATGAAAGAACTGGTAGGGGAATAATAAGCAGTGCGATCATCAAAAAAACCGGTCATACCTTTTAAATTTTTTAAAGGGTATTGCCGGTATTTTTTTTGCCGGAACCTGCAGCTTTGGATATGCCAAGCTCTGCCTTTTTCCTGCAAAGAGAACTGAAACTGATACCAAGGACGTCTGCCGCTTCCTTAAGCGTTCCGGTCTGGTCCAAAGCCCGTTGTATATAAGCAGTCTCAAATTGGCGAAGAGCTTCTTTTAGCGGCATTAAATCTCCATGCAGCAAAAGCACCGGATTTTTGGGATTAGCCGGCTGTGTCCCATAAGCGGCAGCATTACTTATAGGGCGAAAAACGGACGAGGATTTTGGTGTATGCAGAGGTGTGCAGCGGGCATGGATAAATGAGTCGATCAGTTCTTTCCTGTTTTCCGACAGACAGATCTGCTGGGACAGATTGGAGATCTCTCTGATATTTCCTTTCCACTCAAGCCCGCTTAATGCAGTCATCTGGTTTTCAGAAATTGGCTGGTTTTCCAAAGGACAATCATATTCTTTCGAATAGTGTTCTATAAAAAAGCGTAGAAATAAAGGAATTTCATCTTTTCGCTTTCTTAAAGGAGGTATATGGATATTGGCTACCCGGATCCTGTAGTAGAGATCTGAACGGAAGGTTCCGGCTTTGATCATTTCCTGCAGATCCTGTCCGGAAGTGCAGATAATGCGGGTGTGGATCTCTTTGGCAGAAAGGGAACCAATGGGGGTTATAGTTTTATTCTGTAAAAAATGTAAAAGAAGAGTCTGACAATGGGGAGAAAGCTCATTGATCTCATCAAAAAGGACGGTTCCATGGTCTGCTGCTTCTAAAAGTCCGGTTTTTCCACTAGCAGAAGCACCGGTAAAGGCGTTGGGAGAATAGCCGAAAAGCTCAGAGGCAAAAAGCTCCTCTGAAATAGCACTGCAGCTGATCTTTACAAAGGGTTTACCAGATAAAGCACCACTTTTCTGGATATATTCTGCCAGAAAGCTTTTTCCAACGCCGCTTTCCCCGTAAATAAGCACAGAAGCCTGATTGTAGGCAAGAAGATTTGCCTTCTGGAAGATCTGTACCATAGACGGAGAATGAAGGATGATCTTTTTTTCAATACCCGAAGTATTATATGCCATATCGTTTCCTCTTCTTACAAAGAGTAGAAGCATCGATCCCCAGTGTTTTTGCTGCCTTTGCAGCAGAGTCGGTGTTATTTAATGCTTTTTGGATCAACTGGATCTCAAATTGTTCTACACATTCCTTTAATGTCATTTCTTTTCCGTCCTGGGTATCTCCGGAAGAAAGATCTGTGGTATCCTTCAGTTCATCTGGAAGCTGATCTGCAGTAATGGCATCACTCTGGCAGAGGACTACCATACTTTCTATCAGGTGCTGCAGCTCCCGGACATTTCCGGGCCAGGAATATTTCTGCATCAGCCGTACCGCATCAGCAGATAATATTTTATTAGTATGGTTCTGTTCGTTATACCGGTTTAAAAAGAAGGTAGACAGCAGAGGAATGTCCTCAGGGCGTTCCCGCAGAGGCGGAAGCGTCAGTTCTACTGCATTTAAACGGTAATAGAGATCCAGACGGAATTCATGGTCATCCACCATCTGCTTTAAATTACGGTTGGTAGCACATATGATGCGGAAATCTACAGGAACCGGTTCCACAGCGCCAATGGCCCGTACTTCCTTATTTTGGATCACCTGGAGAAGTTTTGCCTGGATATCTAAAGGAAGTTCTCCGATCTCATCTAAGAAAATGGTACCTTTATCAGCCAGCTGGATCAGGCCTTCTTTTCCCTGACGGGCGGCACCTGTAAAAGAACCGGGAGTGTATCCAAATAGCTCAGATTCAAATAATGGCTTTGGGATAGTTGCCATATTTACATGGATAAAGTTTTCATGCTTGCGAAGACTGCTCTGGTGGATAAAACGGGCAAGCACATCTTTACCGGTTCCGGATTCACCTGTAAGCATCACAGAAGCAGAGGTGGGAGCTAACCGGAGCGCTTTTCCGTAAATGTTATACATGGCTTTATTAGCAATGATAATGTCTTTTCCAATGCTGGAGTCTACCTGTATATTGCGCAGATGAGATTCCAGGGCCATGGCGCGCATGGTGGATTGGGATGCTTTTTCCTGAAGGCGCATCAGATCGCTGTAATTGCTCACTGAATAGATGATGTAATCGATCTCACCGGCTTTATTTAAAATAGGAGTGGCAGTAGTAAGTACATAATCCTGGGTGGGATAGCGTACAATCTGGGTCTGCTGCTGTCTGGTTTCCAGTACAGTATCGATCATGTACCGTTCTGTAGGCAGTATAACATCTTCACGCTGGGAGATCTTTCGCACATTCTGACCGAAATAATCCCTGATATCAAATTGGGCGAGACTGCTGTAATACCGGTTTCCCCAGATGATCGTCCCGTTTCCGTCAGCGATAATGATCCCAAGTTCCAAAGCATCATAGACACGGGAAACATCCCGCATCCGTATATGAGGTGATCTGGCAGCCATATAAATGTCCTTTCGGTTTGTTATTGTATGGTTTGTATGTTCCAAACATGATTTTTCTTAAGATAATAATTGAATTATTTCAATTTATATCTTAAATTTAGTATAGTTATTGAAAAAAGTCAATAAAAGAAATTAGAAACAAGCATAAAAAATATGCAGAACAGTTAAAAAAGAAAAAATAAAATTTTTATAAAAACGATAAAAAAATAACAAAAACGTAGATAAACCAAAGGTTTCTAAGAACAAAGATCAAAAGTAAACAATACATAAAGATTAGAAAATACAAAAGATGGCACGATAATTGCTTTTAATATTTAGTGATAATGTAGTTGACGGTTACAGAAAGACCAGGCGTCTGGAACATTTGATTGACAAAAAAATGACGAAATGTTTTAGATCATGTGTTCTTTCGTACAACAAAATTTATAGGAGGGGTTATTTTATGCATTATGAACATCATCGCTACGTAGGTAAAGTTTGTGTGGTAACAGGGGCTGCCAACGGCTTGGGGTTAAATCTGGTAAACAGATTAGTAGAAGAAGGTGCTTTAGTAGGTGCTCTGGATCTGGAGCAGGATACACTGGACAAGGAATTTGGGGATAAGAAAGACAAAGTGTTTACAGTTCCATGTGATGTATCATCCAAGGCAAATGTTGACGCAGCTATCGCAGCTGTGATCGAGCATTTTGGGCACATTGACGCTCTGTTTAATATTGCAGGTGTGATCGGACGCCAGTCTCTGTTAGACAGCACCGAAGAGCAGTGGCGCAAAGTCATTGATATCAACTTAAATGGTACATTCTTTGTATCTCAGGCAGTATTAAGACACATGGTAGATAAGGGAATTAAGGGAGTTGTGGTAAATACCAGTTCCGTAGCATCCCTGATCGTTTCTCCAAATACAGGTGCTTACTCCGCAAGTAAAGGCGGCGTTACCATGTTCACCAAATTCGCAGCTTTGGAAATGGCAAAATATGGAATCCGCGTTTGTGCATTCGGACCTGGAACCCATGCAACCAGACTGACAGAGGGAACCAGATTAAATCCTGAAAGATGTGAAATGTTCTTAAGAAACATTCCTATGGGACGTTTTGGTGAGCCGGATGAGGCAACTTCCGTAGCATTATTCTTAGGTTCTGATGAAGCTTCCTACTGTACAGGTCAGACCTGGATCGAAGACGGCGGAAATAGCTTATTCTAATTTGAGATCAAAAATAGAAAAACAGGAGTTGAAATAATGGATTGGCGCGAAAAATATAAAGATAAAATGACCACTGCAGCAGAAGCAGTCAGCCATGTTAAATCCGGAGAAAAAATCATATTTGCTGACTGGATCGGAGAACCGCCTGCATTGGTAGATGCACTGGTTGCACGTTATAAAGAACTGGAAAATGTGATCATTATCCACGGTATGAGCCCGGGACCAAATGAATATCTGGAAGAGAAATACGAAGGACATTTCCACCATATTTCCCTTTTCATCGGACCAAAATCAAGACCGGCTTATCATGCAGGAAGAGTAGATTATCTGGGAGGAACTAATTTCCACAACTGGCCAGATATGTTTGCAAAAAATCCTGATTTAAATCCACACTGGGCATTTATCCAGGTAACACCTCCAAATGAAGATGGTATGTGCAGCTTTGGAAATACCTGCTGCTTTACAGAACCGGCAGCAAGAACCGCAGACCGCATCATTGCCCAGGTCAATCCGGATCTGCCTTTCGTAGAAGGAAGAATGTTTGAACTGGCAAAGGCAGATTACATTGTAGAGCAGACAGCGCCTTTATACATCATTGGCAGGGCAGAGCCAAATGAAAAGATCCAGAAGATCGCAGATTACTGCGCAAGTCTGGTTGAAGACGGCGCAACCATCCAGTTAGGTATCGGAATGCTTCCAGATGCTATTGCCCGTAACCTGATGGACAAAAAGGATCTGGGTGTCCATTCTGAGACATTGACAGAAGCCATGATGGAGCTGGTAAAAGCAGGAGTCATCACCAACAAGAGAAAGACCTTAAATCCTGGTATCTGTATTGGAGCACAGGCAGCAGGAAGCGAAGAATTCTATAAATTCATTGATCATAACCCAATGTTCCAGATGCAGCCGGTTGATTATGTAAATGATCCATATGTCATCGGCCAGAACTACAAGCAGACATCTATTAACGGCTGTCTAGAAGTAGATCTTCAGGGACAGGTCAATTCTGAAACAGTAAATGGAAGACAGTACAGCGGCATCGGCGGCCAGTTAGACCATGTGCGTGGTGCACAGATCAGCGAAGGCGGAAAATCCATTATCGCACTGAATTCTACAGCAAAGAATGACACCATTTCCAAGATCGTGCCATATTTCCAGCCTGGAAATATTACAACGGTTCCAAGATATGATGTAGACTATATTGTAACAGAATATGGTATTGCTCCCCTGCGTTATAAGACCGTAAGACAGAGGGCAGAAAATCTGATCGCTATTGCTCATCCGAAATTCAGGGATGAACTTCTTGCAAAAGCAAAAGAAATGGGTCTGATCCCTCTGAAAGGTTAAAGGTTTATGGAAATGAAAAAGCAAAAAAATCGCTGGATCATGCTTTTTTGCATTTGCTGCAACACCTTTTGTTTCGGAGGCGTATATGCATGGAGTGCATTTTCCGGTGAACTGGCAAATTACATGGGCTGGGATTACAGCAAGGTAACAGTAGCTTATTCCATTATGCTTA
>ERZ791785.889-NODE-889-length-19417-cov-6.694970_pt1 | contig 19417 bp, 10 predicted proteins | sample MGYA00509947_ERZ791785 | MGnify/ENA primary metagenome ERZ791785 (study PRJEB30046, sample SAMN00791982) | human gut metagenome | study: EMG produced TPA metagenomics assembly of the A metagenome-wide association study of gut microbiota in type 2...
TTTAAATAAATCTAATATATTTATATTATATTCTATATTTAATTTTATATAATTTTTTTCACTTTTATCAACTACTAATTTATTTGTTTCTGTTTCTATTATAAATAGACCTTGATTTGTTCTATATTTCGTCAAATGCTTATGCTTTTCTTTAAATACCATTAAAGAATTTACATTTCCAAATCTTTTTATAGAAACTTCATCATCAGATATCCTTACTGTAGTTGTTATTTTTTGATTTTCTTCACTTTCTTCATAAACTATATATATATCTTTATTTTTTTCAAATATTTTTCCTATAGTATCTACCTCTATAGTATCTACTGTTCCAACTTCATCATATTGTTTTGTAAGTATCTTTAGTTTTGCCTCCAAAATAAATCCTCTCCTAAAACAAGTATAAACTTTAAGCTTCTTGCTCAAAGTTTATACTCATAATTAATATTGTTATATTTTTACGCTTTTTATGTCATCTATTTCTTTCTTTAAAAATTCTTCTGCAATAGAAGCAAATTTTTCTGGTATATCTGATACATAATACTCATACTTAGGATCTTCTTCAGTTTCTTCTCTAAGTATATTATCATTTTCTAGTATTCTCTTTAAATCTTTTGCGGTTTCTCTTGCAGGATTTACTAACTTAACATTTTCTCCAACAATTTCTCCGATTGTTCTCTTTAGCAGTGGATAATGTGTACATCCTAATACTAAAGAATCTATACCTTTATCCATTAACTCTTCTAAGTATCTTCTTGCAGTTAATGATGCTATATCAGTATTTGCCCATCCTTCTTCTACTATAGGAACAAATAAAGGACATGCTTTATCTACTATTTTTATCTCTGGATCTATTTTAGCAATTTCTATATTATATGCTTTTGACCTTATAGTCCCATCAGTTCCTATAACTCCAACTATTTTATTCTTAGTAGTATATGCTGCAGTCTTTGCACCTGCTTCTATAACTCCAATTATCGGCAAATCATACTTTTCATTTGCTTCTTTTAATGCTCTTGCCGTTGCTGTATTACAAGCTATTACTATAGCTTTTACATTTTTTGAAATTAAAAAGTCTATAGCCTGAAAAGTATATTTTATTATTGTCTCTTTAGATCTAGGTCCATAAGGAACTCTGGCTGTATCGCCAAAATAAACTATATTTTCATTTGGTGTGATTTTCATTATTTCTTTTAATACTGTAAGACCCCCTAGTCCTGAATCAAACACACCTATAGGCCTATTATTCATTTGTAACACCTACTTTACTTTTTAGAATCTAGTGCTAGCTCTATAAGTCTATCTATAAGTTTAGAGTATTCTAAACCTGTAGCTTCCCACATTTTAGGATACATACTTATATTTGTAAATCCTGGTAATGTATTTATTTCATTTATAAATATTTCACCTGAATCTTTATCTATAAAGAAATCTACTCTAGAAAGTCCTTTTCCATCGATTCCTTTGAATGCCTCTATTGCCATTCTTCTTATATCTTCCATATCTTCTGCTTTTATATTTGCTGGTATATCATAAGTTGAAGTACCATTTATATATTTATCTTCATAATCATAGAAGTCTTTAGCTGGCTTTATTTCACCTGCTATAGATGCTTTAACTTCTTCATTTCCGATAACAGCAACTTCTATTTCTCTAGCATTTATACCTTTTTCTAAAACTATTCTTGAGTCATATTTTAAAGCTTCTTCTATACCAACTAGAAGTTCTTCTCTATTTATAGCTTTAGATATACCTACACTTGAACCTAGATTAGCTGGTTTTACAAATATAGGGTAGTTTAATTTTTCTTCTATATTGTCTAATTCTTGATCTTTATTTATATTAAATTCCCATTTATTTGTATATGTGTAATCTACTTGTGGTAATCCTATTTGTGAGAATACCTTTTTACATATAAGTTTATCCATACCTACACTAGATGCTAAAACCCCACATCCTACGTATGGTATTTGGCTTATTTCAAATAATCCTTGTATTGTACCATCTTCTCCGTATGGACCATGTAACACTGGGAATAATACATCTATCTTTTCTACTCTTCCATCTTCAAATTTTAATCCAACTTCTTTATTTCCTGAAGATATTAAGTTTATCTCAACATTTTGATTAGCTAAATTAACCCAACTTCCATCTTTGATGTTTTCTTCATTTCCATCATAAAACATCCATCTTCCTTCTTTTGTTATTCCTATAGTAAAAACATTATATTTATCTCTATTAATATGCTTACAAATCGACGCTGTTGATAACAGTGAAACTTCATGTTCACCAGATTTTCCACCAAATATTAAAGCTACATTTATTTTACTCATAATATGCTCACCTTTCTTCAAATATCTGTTAATATTAAACATTATATGCATTTTGTTATCTAAATGATTATTATAATTTATTTTAACAAAAAAATAAAGGAGCAAACGCACCTTTATTAGTATTTGAAGTATATATTTTCAACTATTTCGCAAATACATGATTTCCTATCCTCATATATGGATTTAGTGTCTTTATCCAATTACATGTAGCTATATCCGGATTCCAAAAATAGATTGCATTATTAGTTGGATCATTACCATACAATGCATCTTGTGCAGCAGTATATGCTGACTCTGTAGGTTGCATATTTATAGATCCATCTTTAACTACAGAAAATGCATTTTTCTGATATATAACATCCTTTATAGTATTTGGAAACCTTGGATCTTTTACCCTGTTTATAACTACTGCAGCTACAGCAACTTGTCCTTCATAACTTTCCCCTCGAGCTTCTCCTGTAACTAACTTAGATAAAAGTAATAATTCTTCATTTGTAATATTTATTACTTCTCTTTTTTGTTGTTTAACAGTTTTAGCTTGAATAGGAGATGCTTTTATATTAGAATTTGTATCTAATTCATTTGAGTATATTAAGCTTGTAGGAATAAGCACACAAGTTAAAACTATTATTAAAACTTTAAGCTTATAACACCTATCCATAAATTTTGTCACTCCTTTAATTTTCTATTTGATTATATCTTGTATTATTTCTACTATTTTAAATTTAATTTGAACTCTATCTACTTGCTTACTAGTTTTTTGAGATATTAATTCATACTCCTCTTCAGTTAATACTTCTCTTAACTTATCATCTGTATCTTTATCTATTATACCTTTTTGTTCATCTACAAAGCATAGTGGTGGAAACATAACACACCACCAATTTTTTCCCTTTCCTTCACCTATTATTATTCTTAATGCTTTATACTCACCTGCTGGAAGTACTACATTAGAATATTGTTTTGTAGGGAATTTACTATAGTCAATTCCTACTTTAACATCATAGTCATATCCATTTTCTAAGATAATATTTTTACTTATTTTCTCAAGTTCATCATATTCTTTTTTTATTATTAATTCACTTTCTTCTATACTTTCTGATTCTAATAATTTAGGTTGTAAATAATTTATAATAGCATCTCTTACTTTTAATTTTAAATTTTGGTCTTCCTCTGAGTCACTATTTGCTATCACATGAAATCTTATAAGTTTATCTTTATAATCTTCTGATGCTGCACTTATTTTTTTTACTTCCCCACTTATTGATATTGTCATAATTGATATAATTGTAATTAAACTTAATATTAATATACTTAATCTTATTTTTATTTTATTAACCATCATTAATCCCCCTCAAAATATTACTATTTTGAGTATTACCACTTTAAATTAATTTATACTAGCTAAGCTAATAAAAATTTAATTTAATCGTATAAATATAACTAATCACTTTTTAATCTGTTGTGCTAGTTATTTTACTAAACATATTGAAATTACTATATAAAGTTTTTTAACTACTAAAATATAACTTGTTGGACTCTAGCATGTTCAATAATTATAATTAACTTGAACAACGAGTTTTTTATTATAAAAATATTTTTCTTAAATTATTTGTTATTAATTTATTGTTTATGCATAATTTTTTATAATTTATAGTTATCTAATATACAAAAAAATCATTGGACAAATTTAATTATCTTAAATTAATCCAATGATTTTTATTTTTATAATTCTTTATTATTTACTGTCGTTTCTATCATAAAGTTTTCAGCCTTTTGAATATGCTCCATAGCATACTTTTTAGCAAGCTTACTATCCCTTCTTTTTATAGCATCTAATATCATTTTATGTTCTTCTATTATATTTACAGTAGAATCATAGTCTGATATATACGTAACTCTAAATCTATAAACTTGCTCCCATAAAGAATTTATTAATTGATGCAATTTTTTATTATTTGTAGATTTAAATATACATTCATGAAACTCTACATCTTTTCTTAATAAGGCTTCTACATTTGATTCATTTATACCATCTTTAAATTCTTCTACTATAGATTCTAATTTTTTTATATCTTCATCTGTTGTTCTTTCAGCAGCAAGAGATGCTGCTAAGCCTTCTAAGCTAGCCCTTATTTCTAATACGTCTATTAAATCTTTTAATGACATATTAGCTACATAAGCACCTTTTCTTGGAAGCATAACAACTAACCCCTCTAATTCTAATTTTCTTATAGCTTCCCTTACTGGCGTTCTGCTTACACCTAATTGCTCAGCTAATTGAACTTCCATAAGCCTTTGTCCTGGCTTTAATCTTCCTTCTACTATTGCTTCCCTTAAGTTCTCAAATACCACATCTCTTAGTGGTTTGTACTCATCTAAATTTAACTTAGTTAAATTCTCCATTAACTTCAACTCCTTTTTCACTACTTCTGACAACATAAACTTGGTTATATTTCTTTAGTAGTTCTCCCTTTGCACTTAATGCACCTTCCTCTTTATCAAATAACCCAAAAACTGTAGGTCCACTTCCACTCATCATAGAACCTAAAGCATTATTTTCTAACATTACCTTTTCTATATCTTTTATCTCTTCATGCATTTTACTTGTTACAGTTTCAAGCACATTTACCATATTTGTTGCTAATAAATTTATATTCCCTTTTTTTAGACATTCTATCAAGAATTTATTATCTGGTCTATTTTTAATATTTTGTAAATCTAACCCTTCATATACTTCTTTTGTTGATACAAATAAATTCGGTTTACAAACTAATATAACTGTATCTTTAGATAGCCCTTTTATATAAGTTAATTCTTCTCCTATTCCTTGTGCTAAAGCTGCATTTCCTGATATACAAAATGGAACATCCGCACCTAATTTAAGCCCTATTTCTTGTAACCTCACTTCTGATAAGTTAAGTTTCCAAAGTTTATTAAGCCCTACTAGAACTGCAGCTGCATTACTACTTCCTCCAGCCATACCTGCTGCTACTGGAATATTTTTTTCTATAAATATTTCTACACCATTTTTTATGTTAAATTGATCTTTCAATACTTTTGCTGCCTTATAAACAATATTATTTTCATTTAAAGGAATATCGGAACTATTGCTGTTTATATTAATTTCATCTATCTCAATTTCTTTTATCTTTATAATGTCATATAAATCTATTGTCTGCATTATCATTTCGACTAAATGATATCCATCTTCTCTTTTTCCTAGCACATCTATTGATAAATTTATTTTAGCTCTGCTTTTTAATTCTATTGAACTCATTTTAGCCTCCTTAAGTATTTATAATGCGTTTAATGCTCAATACTTATATTATACTACAAAAAATAAAATAATAGGGGACTATAATCCCCTATTTATTTTATTTTAATAACCACTAATTATAATTACTTGCTTTATATATAAATATTTTAATAAAATAAGTTTATATTAATCACACACTGCTACTTTTTTTTCTAAAATTAAGCATTTACCTGGTTTTAATGGTTCTTCTATTTTTAATTCATTTAATTCTGCTATTTCAGACTCTGTTGTGTTATATTTTTTTGCTATATTCCAAAGATTATCGCCTTCTTTACATATATATACTATTATACTTGGTGCTTTAGATAAGTCATATTCTCCTAAATCTTCACCCTTCACTATAAAACTTTCTGTCTTTTTATCTACTGCTTCTATAAATCTTTTTATTTTCACTGATAAATCTATATCATCTCTATTTAAATCAACTTCTAATTTTTCTATAGAAACTGTATTAAATATATTACAAGTATCAGTTAAATCATCTATTGTTATATCATGTTCAAAAGGTATTTCTTCACTTATTCTATAAACTGATTTTAGACCCTCTACAGGAACATATAGTATATCAATTTTTATTATACCTTGTATTATACTCTTATCCCCTTCTGCATAAGAATTTTCTATAGATATAGATGGGCAAACACTTACTATATCTTTTATTTGTATATCATCATTACTATTTTTTATAGTTTCTCTTACAACAAAACTTTCTGTTTCAGATTCTATTGTTTTGTTTACTTCCATTGTTCTATAATCGAATTTTATTATTTTCTCAGGAGAGTAAGCATCTTGTAAAATCTCTCTTGTTATTTCATCTGTAACTTTTACTTTGCATTCAACTGTACAATCTATTTCTAGTAAACCACTATTACTTTCATTATTTTGTTTAAATACATAATTGAATTCTCCCATAGATAATAAAGTTTCTTCTGTCATACCTTCACATGCACCTGGAACTTCTATAAATTGCGTGAAATCTATTCCTATCTTATCTAATTCAACTAATTCTCCATCATATGTACAAGCTAAAGGATTTATTTCTACTACTCCACCAACTATAACTTTATTATCAGATACTCTAGTTTCTTTTATTTTAGCATATGGATTTAAACTTATTATTGATTGAACTTCTTCTGTATTTATAGTTATAGTATCTCTTATTGCACTTTCTGATTTTTCTATACCTACAATATCTTGATAGCTTATTTCTTTTCTGTGTTTTTGAACACCTTCAACTTGGGCAACATCTTTTACTATATCTAGTCTTTGCTTGTCAAATATACTTCCTCTTAAATTAATAAGAGCTCCTACTCTTATTTTTCTTTCATTCATTATAGTGCAATCTACATGCTCTACTTCTGGGAATAACATATATTCCATATCAGAAACTATGTTATCTTTTTCTATAACCTCATTTATGTCTATCTTACCATCTACATTTGAAACTGTTGTTTTATCATCTGTCGTATATATTACATTGTAGTTAAAGCTACCTCTACAAAGTACTTTCCCTTCTGTAAGTTCTACTTTCTTTAAAGATATGTACCCTTCTGTTTTTATTATCTCATATACATCTGATTTCTTATCAGGCACAACTGCCTCTGTTTCTATAAATGTTTGAAATTTACCAAAGTCTATTCTATTATCTACTTTTATTATATCTTTTATTAATTCCATACTGGCCTCCCCATATATTAAATATAAATATCACACTATATTTATATTTAATATACAAAAAAAAAATTACACCTATTTTTGATAGGTATAATTTTTTAACTTACGTGTAATTTATCTTGATTTCTAAATACTTGCAATTTTACATTAGATGTTAGTAAATCTGAGTAGCTATAAGATACTCTAGAACAACCTTCATTGTCACTATCTAACTTTACAACAAACACACTCGGATAAACTTTTTCTAAAATTCCCTTTTTTGTAACGATTTGTTTTCTTCCCTTGTTAGCTTTAAGTAGTATTTTCTTACCTAAATGCCTCTCTAAACTTTCCCTTATCTTATCTAGAGTTTGAACAGTGGCCATAATATCACCTTCTTTAAACGTTTGTATGTTTACATAATATCATAAGTACAATTTTTTGTCAAATGTTTAAACTAATTATTTTATATACTTTTAATAAAAAAGTCAATATATTTTTTTACCATATTTGTCATATTATTTATTTTTTTTAATATAACATAGATTTAGGCATAGCCCATCTAAATTTTCCTCTTGTTTCAGAACCTCCTATACCCTTTAAACCTGTTACAGTCTGTTCTATGACTTCTTCTATAGGAACTATAGTATCTATCCTTGAGCAAGCAATCTTTTCAACTACAAATACTGGATCTAATGCATGTATCATTATTCTTCCTGGTGAACTAGCATAATTAGCTCCAGCTCTTATTAGCTGTTCATAATTCGATTGGCATGCTCCTGCAAATATAACTAAATTATCTAGGTTAGGTTCCCATTTACGAGCTTGCTTTACTGCTTTGATAAAGTTTAAAGAATTTCTATAGTTATTTAAATCTGTAATATTTCCTTTTCTAGATGTAAGAGCATCATGACCAGTTATAACTAATATATCTGGATTATGTTTTTCCAAAAGTCCAACTACTTCCTTATATTGATTTTCTTCAGGTATAGCTACACCTACTGCTGGTATGCCAAGTTCAGTATATACATCTAAGCATATTTTTAAATACTCTTTGTCACCATCTATTTGTAGTACCTTTCCTGGTATACCGTAAACATTTGGATTTGCTTGTAATTTTGGCACAGCTCTATTCATTTTCTTTTCTCTATCTTGGGCACTTCTAACTGATTTATATATTAAATTTTCTACTGTAGGATCTATTAATATCTGTTTTATATCTGATACTTTTACAACTTCTAAGTCTTCTAAGTATGCATCTGCTATTACCCTAAATGCTACACCTTTTAAAATAGCTATCTTTTCATTTTTATTATCTATACCAAATCCAACTATTTTAAATATTATATCTTTGTTGTATGATTTTCTAGTTACTATATCACCAATTTTCATAACTTGCCTCCTAGCTATAGTTATATTAATATATGATATGTAAAAATATTTTTTTTGTTACCTCTACAATAATTTGCTAACGGATTATTAAAAGAGTTTTACCCTAAAAAAATTAGCCAATTGGATGTTGAAAGATACATCCAATCATCTAAGGCTTACGCCTATTTTTAGTATATTATCACTGAAAATCTTTATAAAAAAGAAAATAGCCATTTTATATAAGTTAAAAATGGCTATTTTGTCTACAATCTGAGGCTATCTCTAAATAGAGATAGCCATCTTCTTATTATATATTTATTCAAATTTAAATACTAAATTAAACTTACCTTTTGAACTTCCACCTTTAAAGTTTTTACCATGTTTACTTGTAAAACTTAACTTAGATACATAAGGATTAGATAAATTAGTTGCTCTTTTCAAAGTACCCAATTTAATTTCATCCATATTTTCTAATAGCCATAAAGGTTGGTCTTTTGTTAATTCTACATCTAAATTAGAGTTTACATATAATCCTTCTTTGTTAAATATACCTAAAGATATTTTTTTCATAGATTCATCTGCAGATAATGTATTCCAATTTGAAACTGAATTCGGAGCAACAATTTCAAGTCTATCGTAATTTCTATTTTTGGTAGTATTACTTTCTACTCTAGTAAATGATTCAATAGAAACACTAACATCACTTGTGTTATTATTTTTAACATTCATAACTCCAGATATAAATGGATCTAAATCTTCACCGTCATCATCTTCTTTTTTCTTTAAGTTTGTTACAACTTGGAATGGAATAGTTGTCGGTACAGAAACATTTATAGTTCTACTAACTGTTATATTTATTACTTCTTCTGTTTCTTCTCCATTTAAATCTGTAGCTTTATATGTTACTTCATAAATATTTTCTAAATTTGGATTTACATTGTGTTCTACAACCTCTAACTTAGTTTCTTTTCCAAATAATTCGTCATCTCCATCTTTGGCTATTACAGCCTGTTTAAGACGACTTATTATAGCATCCTCATCATTACTATCTATAGAGTTAAGCTCTATTCTACTTAAACTAGTTTCTGTTATTGTAGGTCTATCGTATACTACTATAGTACTTGATCTTCTAGCTGTACGATTATTACTATTTACAACACTATATGTTACCTCGTATACACCAACTTTATTTGTATTTACAGATGTAGTGTCGATAATTATAGTTCCAGTTGGATATGTTTTTGATTGTGTATTTTTACCAATTATAACCTTCTCACTATAATCACCATCTACATTATCTCGAGCTCTTAATTCATCTATTAATTGTTCTAAATTAAGATCTTCATTTTTTAGTACTCTAGCATCTTTTACACCAGTTATTTTAGGTGCTTCTTTATATACAGCTTCTAATCCTGTTGCTGTTAATCTAAATACCGCATCTTCTAAGTTCCTACTATTGTCTACACCATCTGAGTAATCTTCTCTTTTTCCTTGAATCTCTCCTTTTATAAGAAGTTTCTTAGGAATTTTATGCCAAATAGTTAGTGTATCTCCAATTTCAAAACTTCTATCGTTAAATGCATCTCTAAACTTAGAGTTATCACCTTTATCTCTAGAATACCCTGTAACATTTGCTTTTGTCTGTCCATCTGAACCTGTTAAAGTCATTCTAAATGTTTCTATTTGTTCTCCTAGACCATATTGAAGACTCGTAGAATTATAAGAAATGACATTTATTTTTCTTGTAATTGGATCAACTTTAAATTTAATAGGTATATTTTCATCTGCAACTAATGAAATTATATTTTCATTTGCATTTAGATTACCATTATCAGCATCCGTATAAATAGATTTTAATCCTGAATCTGTAACTTTAAACTTTATTGAAGTTAAGTTTTCTGGATTTTGTACTCCATCAAAGTACTCTTCACGTGCATTTCTAACACTTCCTTTGATTTTAAATTTACTTGGATGCCCTGCAGTAAATTCAAATATTGTTCCATACTCAAGTTCTATATTTCTAATACCATCAAGCTTATTTGAATTTCCTCTATCCATACCATCAAGACCTATATTAAACCTAGGTTGAGTTTGGTTTGGATTATATATTTTTATTGTATAGTAATTTTCTCTATGCATACCCCACATAGTATCATCTGTTGTATTTAAAGTCATATGCACTTTATTATTCTCAGTAGCTGTAAAATTCATTTTTATAGCATCAGGTCTACTATTACCATCAAAGTGTATAGTATTATTTAGTATACCATTTGTTAAATTTACTGTTCTATTAACTATTTTACTTCTTCCCCATGAATCTGTTACTTTATATTGAAGAATATTTCTTCCAACTTTAGCATATCCTTTTATATTTTCATAGGTATCATCTGTATTACCAGTATAATCTGGATTCCAAGTAACTTCTACATTATCTTTAGTTAATTTGTCATGGTCATCTAAAAGTTTTACACCCCTCATATAAGGAATTTCATCACCTTTTACAAGATTTAATTCTATACTTTCATCGATTACTATTTTAGGTTCTTCATTATATACTGATTCTAAACCAAGATCTGTTAACTTAAATCTTACATTTTCTATATGATCAATATTTTGTATCCCATTTGTATAATCAGATTTCTTATTAACTACTGTACCTTGTATTTTAACACATGATTTAGTATCTTCTGTTATACCTTCTATACCTATATAGCCGCCTCTTTCATACTCAAAATCATTTAATTCATCTAGTCGTGTGTTAGTATCGCTTCCTAACAGCGTAACTTCTTTTACAACTTCCCCAGATGAACTATATATTTTTATAGTCATAAAAGTAGATTCTATGCTACTTGAATTAAATTGAACACTAGATCCTTTTTCGATACTAAGTTTATTTTTATCATTATTTTCATCTCTAACAAACTTTATAGAAAATGCTTTATTATCACCATTTTCATTTTGTAAAGTTCTTCTAGTTCTTTTTGGATATACATCAATACTATTATTTTCCATAGAAGATTTAATATTTATTCTTCCTGACTTTTTACCAACTCTACCCCAGTTATCTTCAACAACATATGTTATATCATAGATTCCAAGTTCATCATAATTTACATTGTCATCATCTATTATAATCTGGTTTCTACTTATTGTATCATAATCATCATCTACTTTTATACTGCTTGGTAGAGTTAATATGCTACCTTTATAGTAATTAATTATGTCATCTCCTCCGGATATTATTGGAGCTGCATTATAAATATATGCTAATCCATTATTTAAAATTTCAAATCTACCATTTTCCATTTTATCAATGTCATCTTTAAAAATTGATGTTCTAGAACCTATTATTTTCTTAGTTTCTTTATTTAAAGCTTTTATATTACCTTCTAGAGTTAAATGAGTTTGCGGATGTTTTGCCCATATAGATAATCTATATCCCTCAACATACTCAAAATTATTTAATTTATCTATTATTATTTGATCTATATTCTCTGTCCCTTTTAATTCAATATTACCAATTGTGTTACCTTCTGAGTTGTAAGCATTTATAGCAAAGGCTAAACTAGTATTGTTAGAATCTATATTTGCATTTAATCTAGATTCTAATACTCTAAGTTTGTTTTCTATTGAATCAAAACCAATTTTAAGTATAACTTCTCCGTTATTATTTTTAAGACTAAGTTTATTTTTTTCTAACTCATTTCTAGGCTCAACAGTTATAGTTCTATTATGTTCAACACTTTGGCCCCAACTATTAGTTATTGTATATTTTACAGTATAATCATTTTCTTTCAATTTATTAAAGTTACTATAATCTACTTTTATTTTATAGTCTTCATTATAATCATCTTGAGTATCTACAGTAACTCCTTCTAATAAATCTATATCAGATCCTCTTTTTATAGTCTTTGGGTCTATTCCTAATACTCTTAAATCTTTATTAATTGTTTCTTTTAATCCATCATCAGTTATTTTAAATCTAACTAATGAATAATTTTCAATATTAACAAATCCATTTGAATAATCTTTATTTCCATTATTATCTTTATTTATTACACTACCTGTTATTTTAATTCCATTAGCATTATTGCTATACAGGCTTATTGTATCATATTTAGAGAAATCTTTATTGTGTATTTTTTTCAACTCATTAACATCATGTTCTTGATCTCCATTTAAAATTACACTATATTTAACATCTCCTCTTATATCTCTTACAATCATTTTAAAATCTCCAGATTCATCTGATTCATTAATTACTTCATCTGTAGTTTTATTAGCTTTTGAAGAAATATCATTAACAAAATTACTTTCATCAGTTAATATAAATTTGTTATTTGTTGTATCAAGTTTAATTTTAAATGCTAAATCATTATTAGTTTTATACACATTAATTTCATTATCTCTAACCTTAGATTCTACTGTTATATTGACCGTTTTTAGTGTTCCTCTTCCCCAAGAATCATATACACTATAATCGATCTTATAAGTTCCAAGCTCATTAAATTTATATTCTACTGGTTTATTTAAAGAATCAAATAATAAAGACTCTCCATTTATACTAATATTAATAAATTTCTTATCAGATATATTTCCATCCTCTTCATCATTGAAATTTATACCTTCTAACAGATTTAAAACTGTATTTTTACTTACAATTCTATCTTGTAGTGCACCATTTGTACCTGTTATAGTAGGTGAATTATTATATTTTACTGTTAAGCCATGCTCACTTACTATAAATCCAGTATTTTTCATAATATCTAATCTTTCAGTATTATCTTCAAAAGGTTTGTTGGGTTCAGAATTTTCTATATTACCAACAAATTCAATTGCGTCAAAATCACTTCTATAAATTCTTATAATATCTCCAATTTCATAATTTACTTCGTTAAGTTTATCTAATTTAGGAGATGTACCTCTGTCATTACCTGTTAATGAAATAAATTCTTTTATACTTTTGTCTGGACCTAGTATATTTATATAAAACTTCTCCTCTGAAGAATTATCTGTTGAAATTCTATCACTTTTCCTATTAAATACTCTATATTTATTAGTAACAGTATCAAATCCAATTTCAAATAATAGATTTTTTTTATTTTCAGTACTATCTGATTCAGATATCATCTCTTCTTCATTAACATCAGAAAATATCTTAAATGTATTTTGATATAAATAAGGTCTTACAATTATCTTTCTATTGATAGTAGTTTCTTTACCCCAACGATCTGTTGCAGTATACGTTACAGTTTTTTCTCCAACAGTTGATGTATCAAGTAAAATTCTGTTTGGATTTAAAACAGTACCATCATTACTAGTTGTCACACTTTGTCCATTAATCGATATAGAGCTTAGACGATCTGTGTCAAATTTGTCTGTAATTGTGATTCCTTCTACTAAATTAAACTCACTACCTTTATATACATCTACACTTTCAGCACCATTTATTACTGGTGCTTCATTATATATTGATTCTAACCCATTTTGAGTTAATCTAAATACAACATGATTCATATTATCAGGATTATCAACACCATCTTCATAATCTTCTCGTTTATTTATTATGTTACCTTTTATAATAGATCTCTTTGGATCTTTGTGCCATATATATAAACAGTCATTATAATCAAAGGTTTGATCATGCCAAAACTCGCTATTATTAATAGTATTGGCATACGTATCCCCATTAAAAGATGAATTTCTTTTAATTCTCCCATCTGAACCAATAAGAACCATCCTATATACATTATCATTATCACCACTTGAAAATTTAGTGGTTGTTTTGTCTAAGACCTTAAATTTCCTTTCACTAAAATCAATCTGTATCTTTACAGGGAATTTTTCTGGTGCCATAGGTCCAAATACAACCTTATTATCAGTAATATTACTTGTATCTGGATTCGTATATATTGCTTTTAATCCACTTTTTGTAATTTCAAATGTAGTGTTGATTAAGTTTTCTGGGTTATCAACTCCATCTTCATAATCTTCTCTTGCATCAATTACCTTTCCATTTATCAAAAACCTAATTGGATGTCCATGATAAATTTCAAGTTTATCTCCATAGTTAAGTTGATAATCTATTAATGGTTGTAGTTTATTTGATACATCTTCATTACTAAAATTCTCATTAACATTAAATTCTACTGGTCCAACAGCATAAGTATTGTCATCTGTTTTTATAGCTATACGTACATATCCAGAAACATCTCCTTCTCCAAATGCTTTATTCTCCTTAGATATTACTAAGCTATTATTAGCATGATCAAATCCAATACCTATAACTTCTCCATCTGTACCCTTAAAGCTTATTCTATTTTTATCTATACCATTAGTTATTACTAACTTTCTAGTTATAGTAGATTCTCTACCCCAACTATCTACTACACTTAAGTAAATAGTATTATCTCCTATTATTAGGTCATTTTCAGTCTTTTCTTCATCATTATCTTTTTTCCCAAAACTTACTTTTATATTTTCAATAGGAATAGTTTCATCATGGTCATCTATAACCTCTACACCTTGAGTATAGTCAATAGGGTCTCCTGCATACTGTGTAAGTATATCTTTAGACGATATGATTATTTCTGGCTTTTTATTATATACAGCCTCTAACCCTCTTGTTCTTAGTTTAAATCTTACATGGTTCATATGGTCATCACTACTTATACCTGTTGAATAGTCTTCATTTTCATTTCCAGATTCACCTAATGTATTATTTCCATCAATATGACCTTTAATTTTTATTCTAGAACTATTATTACTCCATACACTAAAGTAATAATCATCATAGATATCAATTTCTTTTAATCTATCAAGATTTTCATGATTAGATATTTCCTCTTCAGATAATTCAAAAGTTCCTACTTCTTCTCCATTAGTATTAAATACACTTAATTTAAATACTTTTTCTGGTTCTGTTGGAGATTCTGGTACATCACTGCTTGGTGGTTGTTCTGTATCTGGATTAGATTCCAAATCACCACTTTCTGAATCTTCTTGGTCTATCGATGGCTTTGTAGTATCACTTTTCTGATCTAATTGATTTTGTGAATGATCTATAACCTCGTTTGGTGGATTATGTTCATCACTAATAAAGTCAAATCCATGCTCTATTGGTCTATATTTCAAATAAAATAACCTTTTTCTTCCATCTTCACTATAAAACTCAATATCATTTGATGCAGATTTTGATATTATAGATACAATTCTCTCTCCATAAGTTGTTCTCCCCCAAGAATCTGTTATCTCATAAGTTAATATAATATCACCAATTTGTGTTGTGTCTATGCTACTTAACGCATTACCATCTTCAGATTTAACTATTAATTCATTTTTACTTATCTTCTTATCTAAATCATCTTTCACATTTATACCTTCTATAGCTTTTTGAAAATCTAATGTTTCTCCACTATATAAGTATAAAATGTCTTCTAAACCATCAATTTCTGGTGGAGCATTATATATCATTTGTAGACCTTCTTGTTCTATTTTAAACCTTGAGTTTTCCATTTGATCTACATCTCTAAATCCATTTAATAATTCATTTGGATTAGATGGTGTTTCATCTAAGTCATTTGAGCCATCTGATATATCACTTGACTTTGTTTGTTCATTATTTGAGTCATCTGGTGTATCATCTGATTTAGCTGATATAAGTATCCCATTTGCATAATCATAAGAATTAAATACTAAATAATCACCATAGTTGTATTGTATATTTTCAAATTTTTCATTTAATGTGTTATTAATTAAATCTTGTCTTGTAATAGTTATAGTTTCTTTATTACTTGATTTTAAAATACTCTTTTTATTTTGCTTAATAAGCTCAATTTTTAGTAGTTCACTATTATTACTTAAACCACTTGGTATTTTACTTACATCTAATTTATTAACCTTAAACTTCCTATTATCTTCATCAAATCTAATAGATAAGATTACCTCCTTAGTTTGATTATTTTTTATATTTATATAGTTATATTCTAAGTTGTTGTAAGGATAGACAGTAATTTTTCTTTTTTTAAGAGTATTTCTACCCCAACTATCTACTACTTTATATTCAATATACTTTTCTCCAATAGTACTAGTATCAATTTCAGTGTATGTTATATTTAGGGATGAATCATCATCATGATCATCTGACGCACTTATCCCATCCATATAATTGACTGTTCCTTTTCTTCTCACTCTTAAGTCTTTACTTATTGTAAATACTGGAGCTTTATTGTATATATACTTTAAATTAGTTTTACCAATTTCAAACCTTACATTTTTCATGTAATCTTGATCATCTATACCATCTGTATAATTTTCACGATAATTTTCACCATCTACTTCATTACTTACATAAGGTATATCTGTACTTGTATTTGTACTATTGCTTTCTACTAAATCTCCAAATACTCTAATATTTTTAGGATTTATTGACCAAAGTTCTATACGGTCATTCTCACTATAAGTATATCCATTGATTCTTCTAAGTACTGTTTTTAGTTTATCAGTACCTTTTATATTTAATGTTTTTTGTAGTACTCCACCGCTTGTATATATTTTTAATTTAAATATAGATGATGATCTACTTGGATCTATTTGCGTATCTGGTAAACTATTTAAGTTATCTACTATCAATTGTTTTTTAACTGAGTCTATCTTTAGTTTAAATAAACTTTCGTTTGTAGATTCAGATTTCATAAGCTCAATATAAGTACTATCAAGAGGATTTTCTGAATTTACAGTTATTGTTCTATTCGCTGTACCCTTATTGCCCCATCTATCTGTTGCAGTATAAGTTATTATTTGAGTTCCAACATAAGTATTATCAAATGGAGTATGTGCTATTGACACATAACCTTTTTCTATATTAGCAGCATCAAATCTATCAAAGTCATCACTTACTTTTTCAGCTACACCTTCTAAAAGGTCTTTATCTTCACCCCTATTTACTACAATAGGTTCTAAAGTATCTATTGTAGGTGCAGCATTTTTAACTTCCTCAAGTCCAGTTGTTTTTATTCTAAATCTACGCTCAGAAATTTGTAATTTTGGTACACCTTGCGAATAATTTGCTACTTCGTTTTGTATAACTTCAGCTTCTTTATTTTCATTGATTCGTGTTTTCTTTACAGTCCCATCAATTTTAAGTTTAGTATCTGATTCTTCATGCCAAATACCTATATAATCACCATCTTCAAAAATATAGTTATTTATAGCATTCAATTTGTCAGAATCACTTTTGTCATTACCTAATAGTGTAACAGAAGTTTTTTCTTCCATATTTTTGTCATATAATACAAACTTGAAATATTCTCCTTTTTCATTATAGCTAAGAACCCTTCCATCATCATCTGTTACCTTGATTTCCTTAGATGTGGCATCAAATCTTATTTTAAATCTTTGTGTTCTATTATCAGAATATGGTACCCCATCTACTGTAATTGTGTTAGATTCTATACTATTAGTTACTGTAGGAGTAGTAGCACTATTAGTTACTGTATGAGTAGTAGCACTATCATTTCCTGATGAATTAATTGTATTAATCTTTTCTTTGCCTGAAATATTTCGTGTAGTGCTAGTTGTTCTTCCCCAGCTATCTTCTACTGTTAATTGCAATATAGCTGAAAATTCAGTTTGTTCTTGAACTGATACTACTATTTTAGAGTTATCAATTAAACCATCGTGATCATCAGTAACTTTTATACCTTGAAGAACATCTACAGATGGATCTTCTACATCTAATAAGTCTGTTAATCCTTCAAATACTGGTGCATTATTATAGACAGTCTCAAGATTAGTTTCAGTTATTTTAAATCTTACATTATCAATATAATCAAGATTATCAACACCGTCTGAATAATCTTCTACCTTTTCATTTTCTTTATCTGTTTGTTTTTCTTTGTTTATATCTCCTTTGATTTCTCCTAAAATTTTAATGCCTTTCTTAGGGTCAAAAGAAGCTATTTTTATGGTATCACCAGTTTCATACTTAGTATCTTTAAGTATATTTAGTTTTTCAGAATTTCCAGTATCTTTGCCTAGAAGCTCTATATTTAATTTTTCTTTATTTTCTTTATCATATATATTAATTTTATATATTATGCTATCTAGATTTGTTTTAGATAATTGTTTTTCACTTTGATTACTTAATTTAAACTTCTTTTCTTTTTCATCAAAGCCTATAGAAAATCCTAATTCATTTTCTATTTTATCTAGTATATACATATTAAATACATTATCTTCTAGCTTAGATTTACTTTCTTCTTTTTGTTTGTCTTCTTTTTCTTCAGTCTTTTCATCTTTTTGTTCAGTAGATTCTTCTTCAGATTTAGTTTCTTCTGAACTTTCTATTGGCACAATTTCTGAAGTAATATTAGATAATGCATTTACTGGAATAGTTTCCATAAAAATAGCTACCAAACAAATATAAGAAATTAATTTTCTTTTCATAAAAAGTTTTGTCCTCCTTTCATTAAATTTTTATTTATGGCATACCAAATATTATCGAATCTTCGGTATGCCATGAGAAAATCTATATTTAGTTTTAAATATATTCGTTTGATAATCTAATCTATTTACTAATTAATATCTATAAATATTACTTTCTATCTTAATGGTATTAAAACATTATTACAGTATTATAACATATAATATACCTTTTTGTATATTCCTATCGTTTATTGTCGAAAATTGTTAAATAAGTTAACAAATATAATATGAGTTATGATATAAAGTTTAAACAAAGAGC
>ERZ791785.893-NODE-893-length-19318-cov-3.277786_pt1 | contig 19318 bp, 14 predicted proteins | sample MGYA00509947_ERZ791785 | MGnify/ENA primary metagenome ERZ791785 (study PRJEB30046, sample SAMN00791982) | human gut metagenome | study: EMG produced TPA metagenomics assembly of the A metagenome-wide association study of gut microbiota in type 2...
TAAATTAAAATATTATAAATTTTAAATTTATTTAAATAGGATAGAAAGGGGGATAAATTTTTAATAATAAATAATATTTTAATATATTTAAATAAAAATGCTTTATAGCAACGAAGGGGGATAATATGAAAAATATAAAGAAAAAATTATTATCATTAGGATTAACAGCAGCAATGGTAGCTTGCTACACTCCAGCAACTATTTTCGCTGATGAAGTTGGAAATCAAGGAAATGTAATAGAAGTTTCTACCTACCAAGAATTGAAAGAAGCTCTTGGTTATAATAAATACGATGCAGAAAAAGGCGCTTTTGTTGCAACAGAAGGAACAGCAAAAGAAGGAGACACAATTAAATTAACTGCTGATCTAATAGCAGAGACTGATAAAGCAAATCCAAAAGGAAATAAAAGAACAGGAGATTCAGCAACTGATGCAAGATTTGACTCAACTACAGGGGCAACAGTTACTGTAGCTACTAATAATGTAACTATTGATGGTAATGGTCACACTATAGATGGAGATGGTTACCCAACTTTCGATTTTGATGGTGTAAAAGGTGCTGAACTAAAAAATATAACAGTAGAAGATGGTGCTTACACTGCTAAAATAGGTGGAGCAATATTCATTGAATATGGAGCAGAAGTATCTATGGATAACATAACTGTAAAAGATAGCTCTGCAAATGCAACATCAGCATTTAATGGCGGTGGAGCAATCTATATAAATAATCATAGAGGAGATGCGCCAAAAGTAAATATTACAAATTCTCAATTTATTAATAACAAAGTTGGGACTAATGGAGAAACTGGAAATGGTGGAGCAATATATGGCTCAACTGCAAATTTAACAGTAGAAAATACAACTTTCAAAGGAAATAAAGCCGCAAATGGTGGAGCTATAGCTATGGATGGACAAAGCGAATTTTCTTCGAAATCAAATACATTCAAAAGAAATAAAGCTGCCGTAGCAGGTGGAGCAGTTTATGTATATCATGGACTTTCAAATACTAAAAAAGGCATGACTATAGATTCAAATGTAAAAGCTCAAATGACAAATTCTACATTCAAAAAGAATTCAGCTGTATTAACTGGAGATGATGTAGCATATGCTCGTTATTATGATGAAACATATACAGGAGATACTTCAGCAACTACACTTACAAGTGATTCAGATTTTACAGATGTAACTTTTGCTGACAAAAATAGAACTCAATTAGCAACAAAAGATTTCGAAACAGAATTAACTATAAATAATGTTAAATATGACACTACTAAAGTAACAGGAAGCGGTGAAGTTGGGGCAACTGTTACAGCTTATGTAGGAGACAAAGAAATAGGTAGTGCAGTAGTAGGCGAAGATGGAAAATACGAAATAGAAATACCAGGACAAGCTGGTGGAACTGAAATAACAGTTAAAATGAGCAAAGGTGGATATAATACAGTAGAATTAACTAAAAATGTTTTAAAACAAATAAAAGATTTTACTGTAGATAGAATATTACCAACTTCAACTAAAATAACAGGTACAGGTATGCCTGGAGCATATGTAAAAGCTTATGTTGATGGAGAACAAATAGGCAAAACTGCAAAAGTAGGAGAAGACGGTAAATACTCAGTTACTATACCTAAACAAGCTCTAAAAACTAAAGTAACAGTAAAAATATCTAGTGAAGGATATTATAGAAGAGCAAAAACTTCTACAGTTTTAAATTTATTCAAAAGAGAACTTACTGCAAATATAGTTAAATCAACTTCAACTAAAATAACAGGAAAAGGCCAAGTAGGAGCATACGTAAAAGCTACTGTTGATGGAAAACAAATAGGTAAAATTGTAAAAGTTAAATCTAATGGTACTTACTCAATTACTATACCTAAACAAAAGAAAAGTACAGAAATTCAATTAAAAATGAGTAAAGCAGGAACTATGGGAGTTTACAAAACTATAATAGTTAAATAGTTTTATAAGCCACTTAAAAAGCTAAAAATTTCAGTTTTATAAAAAATATAAAAGCCCTAGTAATAACAACCTTATATACTTGTGATATAATCAAAAGGTACGGAGATAACTCCGTACCTTTAGTTTTTTAGGGGGATATAAAAAATGTTAAAAGGGAAAGTGGATAAATTAGTTGATAAGTATTTAGATGAAGTGATTTCAATAAGAAGGCATATTCATCAAAATCCAGAGCTTAGCTTAAAAGAATTTGAAACATCAAAATTTGTAGCTAATGAATTAAGAAAAATTGGATTAGAAGCACAAGAAGGTGTGGGAAAAACCGGGGTTGTGTCTAATTTAAATTTAGGAAAAGGCGAAAAAACCTTAATGTTGAGAGCGGATATGGATGCTCTTCCAATACAGGAGGAAACAGGATTGCCTTTTTCATCTAAAAATCCAGGTGTGATGCATGCATGTGGTCATGATATTCATACATCGATTTTGTTGGGAGTAACAAAAGTATTAAATGAAATTAAGGATGAAATAAACGGAAATGTTAAATTTGTATTTCAACCTGCAGAAGAAAATAATCCAGTTGGAGGGGCACCTCTTATGATAAAAGAGGGTGTTTTAGAAAATCCACATGTAGATAATGCAGTAGCACTTCATGTGTGGGATTATCCAATAGGAACAGTAGCTGTAAAACCGAATGCTATGATGTCTGAATCAAATAGAATATTTATAACTATAAAAGGGCAGGCCTCACATGCATCAAAACCACACGAAGGACATGATGCAATAGTATGTGCTGCATATTTAATAACTCAACTTCAAACAATTGTTAGTAGAGCAATTGATCCGAGTGATGTTGTTGTTCTTACATTATCAAAAATAAATGGTGGAGTGAGATATAATGTACTTCCTGGTGAGGTATCAATAGAAGGGACAGTTAGATGTTCTAGCGCAGAGGTTTGTGAAATTTTACCAGATAAAATAGAAGAGTTTATAAAGGATGTTTGTAAGATTCATGGTTGTGATTATGAATATAAATTTAGCCATGGATATCCTGTAACTATGAATGATCCTAAACTTACTAAATTAGTAAAGAAATCAGTTGTAAACAGCATAGGTGAAGATAATTTAATTGAAATGGACAATCCAGATACAGGAGGAGAAGATTTCTCTTTCTTTGCAAAAGAGGTACCTTCTTGTTTTATGTTTTTAGGCTGCAAATCTGAAAAAAATGAAGATGCTTGCATATTACATAACTCTAGATTTAATTGTGATGAAGATTGTATTAAAACTGGAATAAAAGCGATAGTAAACATAGTCATTGATTATTTTAAATAAAAAATTCATAAGATTATAAAAAATAAAACCTCTCTAATATAGGTATTGGAGGGGTTTTATATATTTAAGTAAGAAATCTAAAAAAAATTAGCACTCTTCTATTGACAGTGCTAACAAAAAGTTGTACTATATAGTTGTAAGGAAAAAGGATAACAAGTAAGACAAAGAAAAAAAGATTTGATACAACAAATCAAGAATTTGAAAATAGGTAAAATGAATAAAAAGTCAACGAAAGCATACGGTGTATGCTTAATTTTAGAAGTTGACTTAGCACTCAACAAATTAGAGTGCTAATAAAAAGATGAAAGGATGATGCTTTATGTTATTCCCAGAAAGAAGATTTGGTTTAGTTAATAATAGTAATAATTTATTTGATTATCTTTTTAGTGATCCAGTTTTCAATGTAAACACAACAACAAATAGAATGTCTACAGATATCAAAGAAAAAGAAAATGGATATGAATTATCTATGGAAGTTCCAGGATTCGATAAAGAAGACTTGAAACTAGAATTAGAAAAAGGTTATTTAACAGTAAGTGCTGAACATAAAAATTCTAATGAAAAGAAAGATGATGAAGGACATCTAATCAGACAAGAACGTTATTATGGTAGCGCAAAAAGAAGTTTTTATGTAGGTGATGCAGTAACAAAAGAAGATATCCAAGCAAAATACGATAAAGGTGTTTTAAACGTATTTGTTCCTAAAAAAGATGTTAAAAAACTAGAAAATAAACAAACTATAGAAGTAAAATAATAATTAGTTTGAAATAAATAATAAATGATAGAAAAGAAGACTTAAATAAGAAGTCTTCTAAAATATAAATTAATAATAAATATAATTAATAGGTTTCAACCAGAGCAAAGGGTATACTCAAAAAAATGGTTGAATTAGCACTCCAGACATAGAGTACTAAAACGAAAGGACGATGCTTTATGTTATTCCCAGAAAGATTTAATTTTAATAATAATTTATTTGATGACTTTTTTACAGATCCAGTTTTTAATATGACTACAACAAACAGAATGTCAACTGACATAAAAGAAAAAGACAATGGTTATGAATTGGCTATGGAAGTTCCAGGATTCGATAAAGAAGATTTGAAATTAGACTTAGAAGATGGATACTTAACAGTTAGTGCTGAACATAATAAAACAAATGAAGAAAAAGACAACGAAGGACATATAATCAGACAAGAACGTTACTATGGCAATACAAAGAGAAGTTTCTATGTAGGCGATGCAGTAACAAAAGAAGACATCCAAGCTAAATATGACAAAGGTGTTTTGAATATATTTGTTCCAAAGAAAGAAGTTAAAAAAATAGAAGATAAACAATTAATTGAAATTCAATAAAATGAAAAGTAAATTTACAAAAATATAATAATAATTTCCCTTTTGGAATTGGATTAGGTAGGTTTTGACCTACCTAATTTTGTTTTTTGAGAGAAAGTATATAATTTAGTGAGAATTATTGTCAATAAGAAAGAGTATAGGTATAATAGAATTATCGGAAAGATTTGTATATATTAATTTTAAATATTATAAATTAAAAGTATATATTTGAAAAATAAGTTTAAAAATTATAAAAAATATTGGAGTGCTATTATGAAAGATATTATAAAACGAAAAGACGTAATACTGATAGTAGTTGTTCTAATTGTTGCTGCTATTGGGTTCGGGGTGAAATTTTTATTTGCAGAAAAAGGTGGAACTGTTACGATAAGTGTTGATGGAAAAACTTATGGGACATATTCTTTAAATGAAAACAAAACTATAAATGTAGATGATCACAATAAAGTTGTAATAAAAGATGGAGTGGTACATATGGAAGATGCAGATTGTCCAGATAAACTTTGTATAAAACAAGGTCAAATTGATTCAAATGGACAAAAGATAGTTTGCCTTCCGAATAAAACTATAGTAGAAGTGAGTAGTGAAAAAGAAAGTGACTATGATGTTAAAGTAAAATAATTCATTTAAACTATAAAATTAAAAAAACGCGATATAAAGGAAGGGGCTGTCGCATGAACAATAAAAAATTTGTTCTGTGACAGCCCCTTATTTAAGTATAAAGGATTTGTCCTTATATTCATCTTTTAAAATTTCAAATAATTCCTCTGGACTAATATCACAATTATTATTTAACCAATGTTTTATAATAGCTGTAATACCAGCTTTAGAATATTCAATATGATAATCAATATGCTTTTCATTATATAAGTCTTTTGCCAGCTTTTTATCATATATAGATGGCTTAAAATTTACGTCGAGTCCAAGTTTAAAATAGGTTTTATAAAACAGCTTATTTTCTTTTATATGATAAAAGAGTTTTAAAAAATTATGTGTATTTTGATGGTTTTTTTCTTCATCAGCGTATAGTTCATGTAAATCATTTATAAGATTTTCACCAATTTTACTCACTAAATCATATATATCTAAATAACTAGAATAAAAAGTACTTCTATTTAAATTTGCCTTTTTACAAATAGCTATAACAGAAATTTGATTTAATTCTTTTTCTTGTAATAATTCAATAAATGCAGTTTCAATTTTACGTTGTGATTCTCTTTTTCTCTTATTATTTTTTGTATTCATGTTTATTTTCTCCATTATAACAACAAATGTTGCCAAATTGTTGATTGAATTTATATTATGAGAAGATTATACTATAAGTGAATTAAAACAACAACAGTTGTTGGCATAAAAGGAATAGGGGGAATTACATTATGGCAAAATCAAAAATTGTTAAAGTGAATCAAAAAATAGCGGAAAAAGTGACATCTGGTTTTCAAAATTTGAGTGATAAAGTAGTTGATGGTTATTCTAAAATAGAAGATAAATTTGTAGACCAGTATTTAACAAAAGAAGGAGAATCAATTGAAGAAGCAAAAGAACGTCTTGATAAAGAGCAAAATGCACGAAAAGAAGTACAAGCTCAACGAAAAGAGCAACACGAAAAAAAGCTATCAGAACGTCGTAATATGCAGGCTGAACGAAAACCACATATAACAAAAAAATAATGAAATGATATTGAATTTATCGGGGGAGTGTAAATTTATTTGTTTTATACAGTAATTTCGCTCCCTCTATTATATTAGTAGTGTAAAATTACAAGGGGAACATTCTATTGATAAGGAAAAAATTATAAAAAAATTAGCACTCGACACTTGACAGTGCTAATAAAAGTGCTATAATAAAATATATAAGAAATGAAATTAAAATACAGGTTAAGTATATCAGTATTTTTTTTACAATCAGATTAGCACTCTAAGATTAAGAGTGATAATAGCATTTCTTATAATTATAAAGTTCAAATAAAATTAATTAGAATAGTTTTATGAAATAAATATAAAAGAAATAGAACTTTGCAAAAACCCTTAGTAGCAAGGGAGGCATCCCTTGTTATTTTTTTTTGAGAAAATTAAACAATATTAAATAATATAAAATTATGGGAGGTTAGACTTATGGCATTAAAACAAGGAAGTATTTCAATAGATACAGAAAATATTTTTCCAATAATTAAAAAATGGTTATATTCTGATAAAGATATATTTATAAGAGAATTAATTAGTAATGGTTGTGATGCAGTTAGCAAACATAAAAGATTAGTATCATTAGGGGAAACTGCTGGCGATGATAAACCTTATAAAATAACTGTTGCAGTTAGCAAGAAAAATAAAACACTATCTTTTAGTGATAATGGTATAGGGATGACTGCAGATGAAATAGATAAATACATAAATCAAGTTGCTTTTTCAGGAGCAGAAGATTTCTTTAATAAATATAAAGACAAAATGGAAGAATCAAATGACATAATAGGACACTTCGGTTTAGGGTTCTATTCTGCATTTATGGTATCTAGCAATGTTGAAATAGATACACTTTCATTTGCCACTGGTGCAAAACCTATCAGATGGCAATCAGCAGATGGTATGCAATTTGAAATAACTGAAGATGGAACAAGAACAGAAAGAGGTACAACAATAATTCTTACTTTAGCAGAAGATAGCGAAGAATTTTTAGATGAATATCATTTAAGAAGTATAATTAAGAAATATTGTTCATTCCTACCTGTTGAAATATATGTAGAAAATACAGATAAATTAGAAGAAGAAGCTAAGAAAAAAGCAGAGGAAGCAGCTAAAAAAGCTGAAGAAGGTGCTGATAGCGAAACTTCAGAAGAAGAACCTAAAGAAGAAATAAAACCAGTACCACTTAATGATACTAACCCATTATGGTTAAAATCACCTAAAGATTGTACTGATGAGGAATATATAAAATTCTATCAACAAGTATTCAATGTTTTTGATGAACCATTATTCTGGATTCATTTAAATGTGGATTATCCATTTAACTTAAAAGGAATTTTATACTTCCCTAAACTAAAAAATGAATTTGAATTAGTTGAGGGTAAAGTTAAATTATATAACAACCAAGTATTCGTAGCAGATAATATCAAAGAAGTCATACCAGAATTCCTATTATTATTAAAAGGTGTAATCGACTGCCCAGACTTACCACTTAATGTATCAAGAAGTTTCTTACAAAATGATAGAGATGTAAGTAAAATTTCTAAACATATAGTTAAGAAAGTTGCAGATAAATTAAAATCACTTTGCAAAAATGAAAGAGAAAAATACGAAAGTTTCTGGGATGATATACAAGTATTCATCAAATACGGTTGCTTAAAAGATGAAGGCTTCTATGACAAAATAAAAGAATACATATTATATAAAGATCTTGATGGAAAATATATAACATTAAAAGATTACTTAGAATATGCAAAAGATAAACACGAAAACAAAGTATTCTATGTTGTAGATAAAGAACAACAATCTCAATATATCAAACTATTTAAAGAATATGACTTAAATGCAGTTATATTAGATTGCACAATAGATAACAACTTTATTACATTCCTTGAATATAAAGAAAGTGGTGTAAGATTCAAGAGAATAGACTCAGATTTATCAGATGTATTAAAAGATAAAGATGAAGAAAAAGATGAAAAAGCTGATGAAGAAATAGTAAACTTCTTCAAAGAAAAAATAGGCGATAGAGTTCAAAAATATTCAGTTGAAAGCTTAAAGAAAGAAGATACACCAGCAGTTATCTTAATTTCAGAAGAATCAAGAAGAATGATGGAAATGCAATCTAGATTCGCTGGATTAGACTATGGATTTGATTTAAAAGAAGAAAAAACATTAGTTATAAATGATAGAAATCCACTAATCAAAAAAGTATTATCTTTAAGAGATGACGAAACTAAGAAAGAAGCTGTAGATGTAATCTGTAACCAAATAGTAGACTTAGCATTACTTGCTAATAAAGAATTGGGAGCAGAGGAACTAGACTTGTTCATAAAGAGAAGTAACGAATTAATGAGTAAAGTCATATCATTATAGAATTCAGTTTTCCTTATTATATAAATATTAAACAAAAAAGGGACTAACTTATTGAATAATTCAATTTGCAAGTCCCTTTTTAAGTGAAATTAATTTTTTAATGATTTAAATACTAAAAGTTCTCTTCAGTATAATGCATATTAATCTTCATCATCTATTATAATCTTCTTCATTTCTTTTCTATGGAAGATATCGTATAAAATTGGAACGATAAATAATGTTAATAAAGTGGCATATAATAATCCACCGATTGTAACTATAGATAAACCTTGTGATAATTCAGAACCCATACCAACACCTAGGGCCATAGTTGACATAGCAAGTATTGTAGTCATTGCAGTCATAAGTATTGGTCTTATACGAGCTCGACCAGTTTCTAATAATGCAGTTCGTTTATCAACACCATCAAGTCGTAATTGGTTTACATAGTCGACAAAAACTATACCATTGTTAACAACTATACCAGCAAGAATTAGGAAACCAAGCATAGATGTTACACTTAAGATTTGTCTTGTAACTAACAATCCTAATAAGCCTCCAGTAAATGCAAGAGGGATAGTGAACATTACGATAAATGGAGATAATAGTGATTGGAATTGGGCAACCATTATTAAATAAATAAATACTATTGCAAGAAGTATCATAAGAACTAAATCTTTCATAGTACTATTTATTGTTTCATTTTCGCCAGTTAATTCAACCTCATAACCATTAGGAGTATTGTAATCATCAATTTTTGATTGAATATCACGACTTATAAGTCCTATGTTGTGATCTTCATCAACTGATGCAGATACTGTCATATAACGAGTTTGGTTTTTGTGATTTATTGATGCTGGGGTAGTGGCATTAGTTATAGTAGCTATTTTATTTAATTTTACTTTAGCATCTTTATTATTTTTTGTACCTTTTATTTCTAATAATTTTAAATCTTTTATCGTTGTTTCAGAAGCATTATTTTTTATAACTACAGCTAAATCGTTACTATTTGAAGTTATAGTTGTAGAAGTTGTTTCAGATTTTAATTTTTCGGAAATCTGTTGATAAACTTGAGCAACTGTAAGGCCGTATTTCATAGCTTCGTCTTTATTAACAGAAACACGTTGTTCAACTTCTGAATTATCTAAACTACTTTTTATATCAATTGCACCATCAGTATTTTTTAATATATCTACCATATCGTTAGATATATCTTGAAGTTTATCTAAATCATCACCCTTAATTTGAATGCTTATTCCAGAACCGACCATACTTCCCATATCCATAGTAGATTCATTTACTGATATATCACAGTTTAAGGAAGAAGTATCGTCTTTTATCATTTTTGCAATTTCTTTATTTGAATGTTTCATATCTTCTTTTAATACGATATAAACAGACATACTGTTTGAAGAACTAGAAGAGGACATGCCCATCATAGTTCCAGAACCATTCATTGCACCAACACCTTCAACATCATCGATTTTACCAACTATTTTAACGAAATCATCACTAATTTTTTGTAAATCATCATCTGTAAGTTCTTGACCTTCTTTTGGAGAGATAGTCGCTGTCATTTGTGTCGAACTCATATCAGGCATAAATGCAGTTCCCATTCTTGTTGCGCTAAATCCAGCAAAGCATAAAAGGATTAATGCACCAATAAGAACAATTGATTTATGATTAAGTGCTTTTTCTAGTAATGTTTCATAGAAATCTACAAATTTATCGAACCATCTATGTTCTTTTTCATCAGCAGAAGTTAATAATTTTGAAGCCATACAAGGAACTAGAGTTAAGGCTATTATTAAACTTGCTATTAATGAATATGCTATAGTAAGTCCCATATCTGTAAATATTTGTTTTGTAATACCATCAGTAAATACTATTGGTAGGAATACACATATAGTTGTTAAAGTAGAAGCAAAAATAGCTCCAGAAACTTGTTTAGCACCATAAACTGCAGCTTTATATCTACTGACACCATTATTTCTCATCCTATAAATATTTTCGATAACAACTATACTGTTGTCTACAAGCATACCTACACCTAGTGATAAACCAGATAGTGAAATCATATTTAGAGATATATCTGTGAAGTACATTAAAACTACTGCGAATAATAAACTCATAGGGATACTGAAAGCTATTATAACTGTAGGTTTAATACTTCTTAAAAATACTAAAAGTACGATTATTGCTAATATACCACCATAAAGTAGGTTGTCTAAAATACTATTAATAACCATATCTATATAGATTCCTTGATCCATTAGAGAAAGGATATGTAATTTATCGTTTCCATCAGTTAAAGAATCTATAGTTTGATTTAATTTATCGCAGACTGAAGAAGTAGATGATGTACTAGTTTTTTCAATAGATAACATTATACCTGGATTTCCGTTTACATTTGTATAAGATTTACTTACGTTATTTTCATATTTAATGTCAGCAATGTCTTTTAAATAAATGTCACCAATACCATCGATAGACATAAGAAGTAAATCCTCGACTTGGTCAATAGAAGTAAATTTATCTCCAACCTTAACAGAATATTGTTTCGCATCATCAGAAACATAGCCTGCAGGCATAGAAAAGTTTTCTGCTGTAAGAACAGAGTTAATCATATCAGGAGTAATCTTGCTTGATAAATCAGCTGATTTTAATGCTTCTTCCCTAGATTTATTTAATTCTTGTTTCGCAGATTCAAGTTGAGCTTTCCCTTGAATAATCTTAATTGAAGCTTTTGTTAGTTCTTGATTTAATGTTGATTTTGCTGTTTCAAGTTGTTTCTTTTGGGATTTCAACTCTTTTTGTTGAGCTTGTAGTTGGCTAAGGGAAGCTGAAGAACTATTCAATCCTTTTTCTGCATTTTCTATAGAAATTTTTATGGTTTTTATAGTTGATTCTAAAGATGCTATATTTTCTTTTAATATAGAAGTGTCAAGACCGTTTTGTTCAGCAATTTTTAATTTATTTTTAAAATCTTTTAATTTTGATTCACTGTCATTAAGGGCCTTTTTAGCATCAGAAATAGTAGGATTTAAAGAATCTCCAACCGAGTCCATCATTTGGATTTGAGCGATAGCAGATGATAATTGGGATAAACCTGATTCTAATTCAACACTAGCTTCAGATAATTTTGATATCTGTTCTTGGCTTTTTTTATCAAGTTCTTTTTCACTTTTGTTTAATTTAGAGATACCATCATCTATTTTCTTTTCGTTTTTATCTAATTCAGAATTGATATTAGCTTTGATTTTTTTATTTAGAGAATCTATTTTATCCGTGTCTAAAGTGATTTGTAACTGACTTTCTACAAGTCCAGTTGCACTTACTGATGCGACGCCTTCAATACGCTCTAAACTAGGTATGATTTCATCATTAACATATGTAGAGATTTCTTCTTGTGACATTCCATCCACATCGACGCTGACCATCATTATCGGCATCATATCTGGATTTAATTTCATAAGGGTAGTGGAACCTACAGTATCGTCAAACTTACTTTTGACTAAATCGACTTGTCCATTAAGGTCTATCATTGCAGAGTCCATATTTGTATCTTGTGAAAACTCAAGTATGACCATACTTACATTTTCATTTGATATAGAAGTAACATTTTCAACACCACTTACTGTAGAGAAAACTTCTTCTAAAGGATTCGTAACAGTATTTTCAACTTTTTCAGGGCTTGCTCCAGGATATGGGGTATATGCAATTACATAAGGAAGGTTCATGCTAGGTAGCAAATCAGTTGTCATTTTTGTAAATGAAACAACACCTAAAACAAGTACTAAAATCATAGCTACGAATACTGTTAATGGTTTTTTTACACTGAATTTTGGTAACAAAAATTTCACCTCGCTTTAAATTTTATTAATATTGACTGCTTGGTCAATATGATAAGTATAGCATTTTGTGTAAAAAAATGGGATGAATTTAAGAGAATACAAAATAAAAAACTCTACAGATAGAAATTAACTATTTGTAGAGTTTTTATTTATTTGAAATTAAGCTATTTTTTTAGTTTCAGTAACATTTTGTTCTTTATTGTGTTTTGCTATACCAACTGATGCAATTAATAAACAAGCATATGCGATTGCTGCATATATTGTTGTAATTACCCAAGATGTTAAGTAGCCAAATTTATCAACACTCATACCGAAAAGAACAGTACCAAGTGCATATCCTATAGCAAAGAATACTTGAACTATACCTAATATAGTACCAAATTCTCTATCTCCAAAAAGAGCACCTGTTAAATAAGATGGTCCTATGATATATGCAAAGATAGTAGTTCCTAATAGTATAGCGAATAAGTATCCTAAAGCAGGTATAGAAGGGATGAATATTAAACATATACCGCATAATATAACCATTACACCTGATAATAAAAGTGTCTTTTTAATACCTAATTTATCAAAGAATAATCCACCACTTAGGTTTCCTAATATAGAGAATAATGCAAAGATTGAACCTATATTAGCAACGTAAGTAGCATTAAAGCCAGATTTATATAAATAAGATATATATTGTACTGACATACCACTTACATAGAAACCAACGAATATGAATCCAACAGCTAATACCCAGAATAATTTCATTTGAGTTACTTCTTTAAGAGCATAACCCCATTTTGTTATAGAAGTTTTTGGATTATTATCTTTTTCTTTTTTTCTAGGAACATTAGCAGCTAATTCTTCTGGTCCTTTTGGTAATCTAACCATGAAAATAGAAATTAGCACTGATACTACAAGTGATATTATACCGAATATAAGATATGCTTTTGCATAACCATAGTTTGGATTACTAAGTAGTCTAGCTGCTGCTTGTTGTAAAAATATATTACCGATACCACTACCAGAGAATGCTAGTCCCATAGCTAAACCTTTGTTTTCTTTGAACCATGCATTTAATAGTAATGGAACACCTATAGCAGATACTATAGAAGTACCAACTTGAACTAAAGCCGAAATTCCATAGTAAGCCCATAGATTTCCTCCAGCTAATGAAAATAGTGCAAATCCACCTCCACACAGTACTGAACCTATAAGATAAACTAATTTTATATTTGTTTTTGGATCAGATAGTATTTTACCTATATAAGGTGATGCTATTGCTGACACAATTGTACCTATTGTGAATAATAGAGAGAATTGTGTTAATGTAAAACCTTCTGCACTAGTTACGAAGTTAATAAATTGTGGTTGTACATTTGTTGCTATACCATAGGGAACAGCTTGGATAAGCATACAAGCCACGACTATTATCCAACCATAGAAGAGTGGTTTTTTTGTTTTTGTATTTTCCATCATTACTTCTCCTTTTGTATTTATTAAATTAATAAGTATTGTTTACTTATTATTACCGAAATATAAACAATATAGACATAATATATAATAAAAATATTAATAAAATATGAATCTAAATTTAAAATAATTAATATTAGGATAACATATTTTTATTAAATCTCAAGATAAAAGCTAAAACCAGAAATAGTATTTAGTTTATATGTGAAATTATGTACCCATTGAAATAACTTTGAATAAGCATTTGTATATAAAAATATACTCAATAATAATGTATAAAAAAAGAGGTATCAGAGAAAATAAATATATGCAAAATAATGGATACTAAAAGTATGTAAAATTTTATTGACACTAAAAATATGTATTTTTTAAAATTTATTATACTATCACAATGTCGAAATTAATATAAATTTATCGAATTTAATTATAAAATTTATAATTATATTAATCGACCTAAATAAAAATAATTTACGAAAGGAGAGCTGCTTTAAGTTTAGTAGCAAATAAAAAATAAATGGCAGATTTTTTATTAAAATTAGAACATATTATAACTAATATTTCGGATGCGATATGGCCTGTATTTTTACCATTTATATTGGTAGTAGGAGCTATAACTTCAATAAGAACAATATTTATAGTACAGAAAAAAGCATCATATCCATCTACATTAAAACTTAAAAATGCTATAGGGCCAGCTGCAATTTCGCTTGGTGCAATGATAGGTACAGGTGCTGTTGTAGGTGTTATGGGAGCGTTATCAAAATTATACGCTGCTGGGCAACATAATATAGAGGCACTGGCAATATGGGCATTAATAGGAGCACTAATAATGGTTCCGGTTTCTTATTCAGAAACATTAAATTCAAAAATAATGGGTAAAATTCCGAGAGAATATATATCAACTATAATAAGTCCTAAATTGGGGATGTTTTATGCGATATGTTTCGTAGCGTTAGCAGTATTCGGATTTGGTGGATTCCAATTTAGTGGAATCGATTCAGTTACTGCAATAGTAGCATCTAAATTTATGGGAATAGAAACTACTAATATTCAAAGATATTTATTTATCATAGTGCCAGTAATAATAGTTGTTGCACTTTTAGTATTATCTAAGAGACATGAAATATTTATGAATGCTATGACATATATGATAGGTACAGCAGTAGCTTTATACTTCATATTCTTTACAATATTTGTAATAAAAACTGCATCATTTATACCTACGTATTTAAATGGAATGCTAGAAGGTATGAGAAATCCTGTAAATGCAATGATTGGGGTTCCACTAGGATTTATATTAGGTATGCAAAAAATAATTCAAACAGCTGAGACAGGTTTAGGTGCATTAGCAATGGCAGCACAAGAATCTGATTCAAAACCTAGGGAAGCAGCTATGATAGCATTAATACCAACAATTGTTACAGTATTTGTTGCAATAATAGTTACTTCTTATATAGCATCATATGGTGTTAGAAATGGAATAATACACTTCCCAGCAGATACAGTAACAAGATTGACACAATTATTTGAAACAGCACAAGATGTAACAGGAGTTTTCGGATTAATAGTATTCTCAATATTTACTGTTTTATCAGCTTTAACTACAATATTAGGTTCATATTATTACATGACAAAATTATTTAAAACTAATCCTATAAATAGAAATATAGCAATATATTTAATATTAGTAATTGTATCAGGAACTTTAGCTGTATTTGGTGCAAACGTAGTATTCGAAGCAGTAGATCTACTTTTATTCGTACTTTGTGGAATAAACGTAACTACACTTATGATATTTACATTTAAAGAATGGCAAAAATATAGAATAGATGACCAGGATTTGGATGGAGAAAATAAAATAGCATCTTAATAAAATATATATATTCTAATAAAAAGCTATATGGACAATTCCATATAGCTTTTTTGTGTAAAAAAGAGGTTATTCTACTAATTTATGTTCATAAAATTAAAATATTTAAAATAAATATATATAAGATATTAAGTTAAGTAGGACTAGGTATACTATTAAAAATCTAATATTGGGAAATATATATTTAGGAGTGATGTATATGAAAATGTATAAACAGAAATTTAATAGGGGAAAGGGAAGTGTTAACAATATTCCGAATGCAATTGCTTATACTTTTATAAGAAATTACATGAATAGTAAGGAATTTGAAGAAATAGCACATAGTATGTTTATAAAGAAGATGAATAAACAACAAGTGAGTGACGCTATGACAGAGGTAAAATGGTTATTTAGGAATTACCCAGGATTAGAAGTTATGACATTACGAGATGAAAAGGGTAATGTGACTAGATTTGAACTTTAGGCTTAAAAATTAATAAAATATTAAATGAAATAAATTCATAAAAGATTATAGTAAAAATTTTATTATTGGTATAAAATAGATTTGGTTGATATAGAAAATAAAAAGGCAGGAGATATACAAATGACAAACTTAGAATTTATATACAAAAGAAAAAGTATAAGAAAATTTAAGGATCAAGAAGTTCCAAAAGAAGATTTAATAGAAATGCTAAAGGCTGCTACTTATGCACCATCAGCAAAACACCAACAAAACTGGCATTTCGATGTTATAACAAATAAAGAAAAAATAGAAGAAATAGCTAAAGTTGTTGGCGATAGACATATGGAAATCGCAAATTTAGCAGATAATGAAAAAGACCAAGCTAATATGAGTAAATTTTTAAAATACTATACAGTGTTTAAAAATGCACCAGTTCTTGTTTTAGTTTATGCAAAACCATATAAAACGGTAGAATATAAAATATTAAAAGATAAACCAGAATGTAAAGAGTTATACAACATGGCAACATCTAGTCAAGCAGAAATACAAACTATAGGGGCAGCAGTTGAAAACTTATTATTAGCCGCTGCAAATATGGGATATGGTGCTTGCTACATGACAGGACCAGTACATTCTAGAGATAAAATATATGAAGTAATGGGCCATGATGAAACAAAAGGAGAATTAATGGCTTTAATTCCAGTTGGTGTTCCAGAAGATTCAAGCGCACCACAACCACCAAGACTTCCATTAGAAGATGTAGTAACATTTATAGACTAAAGTTTATCAAAAATTTAATTATTTGTAATAAAAATGCTATATTTTGATGTTATACTATAGATATTAAAAAAATTATTTTAATAAAAAGTGAAATATCCTGTTTTTAGCAGGATATTTTAATGTAAAATTGAAAAATAAATAAAATATAACGAGAGGTGAATTATGGAGTTTATCGAAATAATTAAAGCCATTATTCTGGGTATAATCGAGGGGATTACAGAATGGCTTCCAGTAAGTAGTACAGGACATATGATATTAGTTGATGAATTTTTACAACTAAATATGTCTCCAGCGTTTAAAGAAATGTTTTTTGTAGTTATACAATTAGGTGCAATCATGGCGGTAGTAGTTTTATATTGGAAAAAGATTTTTCCTTTTTCATTTAAAAAGAAACCATTTGTACAAAAGAGTATAATCATAATGTGGATTAAAGTAATAATTGCATGTTTACCAGCTGCAGTTATAGGCCTATTGTTTGATGATAAAGTTAATGAGTTATTCTATAACTTCCAAACAGTAGCGATAATGTTAATTCTATTTGGTATATTCTTTATAGTTGTTGAAAACTACAACAAAGGAAAAAATCCAATCGTAAATGATATGGATCAATTAACTTTCAAAATGGCTGTAATAATAGGATTATTCCAAGTTATAGCAGCAGTTTTCCCAGGAACTTCACGTTCTGGAGCGACAATATTAGGTGCTTTATTAATAGGAGTATCAAGAGAAGTAGCAACAGAATTTACATTCTTCCTAGCAATACCAGTTATGTTCGGAGCTAGTTTACTTAAATTAGTTAAATTCGGATTTGTATTTACAGGATTTGAAATGATTATATTATCTGTAGGAAGTATAGTAGCATTTATAGTATCAATATTAGCAATTAAGTTCCTTGTGGGCTACATAAAGAAAAACGACTTCAAAGTATTTGGATGGTATAGAATTATACTTGGTATAATACTTTTAGGTTATTATTTCTTTTTAAGATAATAAAAATTTAGTTTAAACAAAATAAAAGTGCCATGGGGAGAATTAACCCCATGGCTTTTATAGTTATATATTTAAAATAAAGAATATTTTAAACTAATTTATCTAGTGCTTGTTTTAAATCAGCAATTATATCATCAGCATCTTCAAGTCCAACAGAAAGTCTTACCAAACCATCTGTGATATTTGCAGCAGCTCTTTCTTCTGGAGTACAAGGAGAGTGAGTCATTGATGCTGGATGTTCGATTAATGTTTCAGCGTCACCTAAACTAACTGCTAATGTACAAAGTTCTAGTGTATTCATTAATTTTGCACCGGCTTCAATTCCACCTTTAACTTCAAATGAAATCATAGCACCTGGAAGTGACATTTGTTTTTTAGCTAAATCGTATTGTGGGAAGTCTTTTAATCCAGGATAAAGTATAGATTCTATAGCAGGATGACTTTGTAAGAATTCTGCTACCTTCATTGCATTTGCACAGTGTTTTTCCATTCTGATTTCAAGGGTTTTAAGACCTCTATTGATTAAGAATGCATCGTTAGGGCTAAGTACAGAACCTGTAAAATCTTTGATACCTTCCATTTTAACAGCAGTTATAAATTCACTGCTACCAACAACAAAACCAGCGATAACATCACCATGACCGTTTAAATATTTAGTTGCAGAATGTAAAACAACATCAGCACCTAATTCAAGTGGTCTTTGGATATATGGAGAACAGAAAGTATTATCGACCATAACTATAGTATCTTCTTTTTCGTGTGCAATTTTTGAAATTGCTTCTATATCACAAATTTTTAAAGTTGGATTAGCAGGTGTTTCTAAATAAACAACTCTAGTGTTGTCTTTCATTTTTTCTTTCATTAAATCTAAATTAGATAAGTCTACGAAATCAACTTCGATTCCGAATTTAGTAAGTCCTTTGCTAAGTAATGCTTGGGTACAACCATAAAGTGTGTCACAAGCAAGAACATGATCGCCAGCTTTTAAAGCTGTCCATAATGCAGAAGATATAGCACCCATACCAGAAGCAGTAGATGCAGCAGCTTCTCCACCTTCTAAAGCAGCTACTTTTTGTTCAAGAGAAGTATTAGTTGGATTTCCTAATCTAGAATATATGTATCCTTCTTCTTCTCCAGCGAATCTTCTGCCACCTTGTTCGGCACTATCAAATACAAATGTAGAAGTTTGGTATATTGGTAATGACAAAGCACCAGCAGCATTTTTGTGATGTCCTGCATGAATTGATGTAGTTGCG